>Ga0190270_10000010_pt1 | contig 189753 bp, 126 predicted proteins | sample Popmic320T_FD_133748 | JGI IMG/M metagenome (GOLD analysis project Ga0190270, IMG submission 133748) | Populus adjacent soil microbial communities from riparian zone of Weber River, Utah, USA - 320 T | ecosystem: Environmental > Terrestrial > Soil > Riparian zone | place: USA: Utah...
CTCGAAGAAGTTGTCGTTGACGCCGATTGTCTCGGGGGAGCGGTTCAAAACCTCGGCCCAGATGGCGACGAGCCGTCGTTCGGTGTCATTACGTGGTGCGACATAGTCCCGGGCCACGGCCACCGTCACATCCACGCTCCCAAGCGCACGGCGATCGACCTTGCCGCTCGGGGTCAACGGAATCGCGGCAAGGCTGACGAACGTGGCAGGCACCATGTAGTCCGGCAGCGTCTGCAGCAGGTGCGCGCGCAGTCCGTCATACGGCAGCTCGACGAGCTGCTCTGATGTGCTGTCCGCCGCCCGGTAAAAGGCGATCAGTTGTTTGTCGGCGCTTTCACCCTGCGCGATGACGACGCCCTCCTGAACGTCGGCGTACTGATTGAGCCGGGCTTCGATTTCGCCGAGCTCGATGCGGAAGCCGCGGATCTTGACCTGCGTGTCGATTCTGCCCAGGTATTGGATCGTGCCGTCGTCCAGCCAGCGTACCGAGTCCCCCGTCTTGTACATGCGGGTGCCGGGCTCGAACGGATTGGCGACGAACTTCTCCTCCGTCAGTTCAGGACGATTCAGATACCCCCGCGCCAGACCCTCGCCGGCGATGTGCAACTCACCCGGTACTCCGACCGGCTGGAGCTGGTCGTGCCGGTCGAGCATGTAGATCTGGGTGTTTGCGATCGGACGTCCGATGCTCTGAGGTGCGTTCTTCTTTCTCAGGATGTACGTCGAATACGTCGTGTCTTCCGACGGTCCGTAGAGGTCGTACACTTTCTCGACAGGTGTGGTGTCGTAGATCCTGTCCACCAGCGCCGGCGACAGCGGCTCTCCGGCCAGATTGATGGTGCGCACCGAGTCCGGGATGGCACCCAGCCTCACCAGCTCCTCCATTGCCGAAGGAACGGTGTTGATCAGTGTGACGGATTCCGGGTTTGCCAGCTGGAGCAGCCCCAGGGCGTTCGGCACCAGGATGATCGTGCCCCCACTGGCCAGCGTGACGAAGATCTCGTAGACCGATAGGTCAAAGCAAATGGAGGTCGACGCCAGCACGCCGGCCAGTTCTTCCTGGCTGTAGACCTCGCGTGCCCAATGCACCAGCGTCACCGGACTGCGGTGTTCGATCGCTACACCCTTGGGCTGGCCCGTTGAGCCCGAGGTGTAGATCACATATGCAAGATGGTCCGGCCTGACGTGTTGCTGTAGCTGGACCGCCGTCTCCTTCAATGCGGCGACACGGTCGTCGATGTCCGGCCACTGCCGGTCCACGGCGATGAGTTGCGTGCCGTCCGGGGTCAACGCGCTCAGCTTGTTCAGCAGCGTTTCCTGCGTCAGGACGATCGTCGCCCGGCTGTCTCGCAGCATGTACGCCAGCCGCTCAGCCGGATAGCGGGGATCGAGCGGCACGTACGCTCCGCCTGCCTGCAGGATGCCCAACATGCTCACGATCATGTCGACCGATCGTTCCATGCAGAGGCCGACCAGGCCGTCCGGCTCGATTCCCTCTGCTTGGAGATACAGCGCGAGATTCTGGCTCCTCGCGTGGAGCTCCCGATAGGTCAGGCGCTCATCGCCGCAGACCAGGGCCGCTTCATCCCCATGCTGTGCGACCTGCTGGATGAACAGATCATGAAGACAGACGTCCTTCCGGTAATCGGCACGGGTGTCATTGTAGTCGACCAGCAGTGCGTGCTTTTCGGCGTCGCCGAGGTAGTCCAGTGCGCGGAGCTCGGCGGTGGGATTGGCCGTGATCGCCTGGCACAACGCCGCGAAATGTCCGACCATCCGCGCGATGGTCTGCGGCCGGTATAACGCGGTGCGGTATTGAATCGCACCGGCCAGCCCATCCGCACCGTCGGCAAATTCGAGAGTGAGGTCGAACTTGCTCACGCCGCCGTCCAGGGGATAAGGCTGAATCGACGCGTCGACCGCTCCCCGCTCGGTATTCTGCAGGATGAGCATCACCTGGAACAGGGGACTGATCGCCAGATTGCGCTCCAGGCGCAGCATGTCGATCACTTTCTCGAACGGCGCATCCTGATGCTCGTATGCTTCCAGGCAGGTGGTTCTTACCTTCGCGAACAGTCCCGCAAAGGTATCGTTCCCCTCGAGCCGGCTGCGCAGCGCCAGGGTGTTGATGAACATCCCGATCAGCCCTTCCGTCTCGCCGTACTGCCGGTTCGCGATCGGAGCTCCTATGCAGATGTCGTTCTGTCCCGTGTAACGATGGAGCAGGACCTTGAATGCGGCCAGCAGGACCATGTACAGCGTCCCGCCCTGCTGCTCGGCCAGCCGCTTGAGCTGCCCGGTCAGTTGCGCGTCCAGGACAAACGTCTGGCTGGCACCCGCAAAGGTTTGCACACTCGGCCGCGGGTAATCGGTCGCCAGATCCAGGCTCTCCGGAACGCCGGTCAGCTTCTGCTGCCAGTAGGCGAGCTGCTGTTCGAGAATGCCTCCCTCTTCCAGCCAGCGTCGCTGCCAGACGCTGTAGTCGACGTACTGAATCGGCAGCGGCGGCAACTCCGGATGGCGGCCCTCGCGCAGCGCCTCGACGATGACGGCGAGCTCGTTGATGAAGACACCGAGGGACCACCCGTCGCTGATGATGTGATGCATATTGAGCATGAGGATGTGCTCGTGCTCGTGGAGCTTGATCACCTTCCCACGGAGGAGTGGTCCATTAGCCAGATCGAAGGGCGTCGCGGCATCGGTGCGGCACAGGTCCATCGCTTCGTTGTCGCGCGCATCCTCTGCATAGTGGCTGAGATCGATGCGCTCCAGCCGGAAGTCGACGCGATCGAGGATCTGCTGGTGGGCCTGCCCTTCCTCGCTCGGGAAAACCGTGCGGAGATTCTCATGGCGCGCGATGATCAGGTTGAACGCCTGTTCCAGCCGACTGACATCCAGCTCGCCGCTGATGGTGACGGCTCCCGGCACGTTGTAGGCCGCGCTCCCTGGCTCGAGCTCGTTGAGGAACCACAGCCTTTCCTGCGCGAAGCTCAGCGGGAGACGGTCGAGCTCTGACCTGTCGACGGGGCGGATCGGCGGGATGTCGTTCTTCGCTCCCTTCGCGATCAGTGCAGCCAGCTGGGCCACGCTGCCGCCTTCGAACAGCGCTTTCAGCGGCAGGCCCACGTCGAACCGGGTGCGAATCCTGGAGATCAGTTGCGTGGCCAGCAGCGAGTGCCCGCCCAGCTCGAAGAAGTCGTCGTTGCGGCCGACCCGCTCGATGTGCAGCAACTGCTGCCAGATCAGTGCGAGGCTCTCTTCGATCCGCCCCTGCGGCGGCTCGTACTCTTTGTGCGCATACGCCTCCGCTTCCGGCCTCGGCAGCGCCTTGCGATCCACCTTCCCGTTCGGCGTCAGCGGCAGCGCCTCGAGCTCCACGAATGCGGCGGGAACCATGTACTGCGGCACTCGTGACAGCAGGTGCGACCGCAGCTCTTCCGGCCCCAACGCCGCGCCTGTGGACGTCACATAAGCCACCAGCCGCTTCTCGCCCGGCTCGTCCTCGCGCGTGATGACCACCGCTTCCTGCACTCCCGCATGCCGCGCCAGCTGCGCCTCGATCTCGCCGAGCTCGATGCGCTGTCCGCGCAACTTCACCTGCTGGTCGTTGCGGCCGAGGTATTCGATCGTGCCGTCCGGCCTCCAGCGGCCGAGGTCTCCGGTGGTGTACAGACGCCGGTGCGGATCTCCACCGAACGGATCGGCGATGAATCGCTCCGCCGTCAACTCCGGCCGATTGAGGTACCCGCGAGCGACTCCCGCTCCACCGACACAGAGCTCTCCGCACACGCCGCTCGGAACGAGCCGACGATGGCTGTCCAGAATGTAGATCTGTGTATTCGCGACCGGCCGTCCAATGTGCGGGAACGGTCGTTCCGCGGCGATGCGGGCCACGGTAGCGTCGACCGTACACTCGGTAGGGCCATAGACGTTGTAGAACACCGCTTCCGGTCGTTGCACGAGCGAGCGCCACAAGGCGGCATCGATCGCCTCACCACCCACGAGAAACCCCTTCGGGATGTGACGTGTGCTCCCGAACATCCCAGCGCCCGTCAACGCGACGAGCTGGGAAGGGGTGCAATCGAGCACGTCGACCTGGTGATGGCTGATGAACTCCAGCAGCGCACCCGCATCCTGCCGCACGTCCTGGGGAATGAGGACCAGCGTGCGCCCGGAGAGCAGCTGCACGAACTGCTTCACGGACGAGTCGAACGAGAATGACGCGTTGACACTCACCCGCGTCCAGTCGGAACGACTCTCGTAGACCGCGTTCTCCAGCGCGTTCCATAGATTGACGACGCCGGTGTGGCGGATCATCACTCCCTTGGGAACGCCGGTGGAGCCGGACGTGTAAATCACATAGGCGAGATTTGCGGAGGTCACGTCATCCAGAGACTCATGCGGAGTCGTGCGCGCGTGCTGCGCGATCGCGCTCCAGTCGCTGTCCAGCGCAATGACCGATGCCGGCGACGCCGGGAGGCCTGCTTTCAGCCGCTCCTGGGTGAGCACGACCGCCGGCGCGGCATCCTCCAGCATGTACTGCAGCCGTTCCGCCGGATAGTCGGGATCCAGCGGTACGTAAGCGCCCCCAGCCTGCAGAATGCCCATCAGACCGACCACCATCTCCAGCGACCGTTCCGTAAACAGGCCGACCAGACTGTCAGGCCCGACGCCGAGCGAGCGCAAATACGCCGCGACATCACGGCTCTTGTCGTAGAGCTCCTGATACGTCAGTTGCTGATCACCGAATACAACCGCCGGTCTATCGGGATGAAGAGCAACCTGCTCGGCGAACAATTGATGCAGGCATTTGTCGGCCGGATATTCGGCCTGGGTCGCGTTGTTCGCGCTGACCAGTTGATGCGTTTCGGGCGCGCTGATGTACTCCAGAGCCCCGATCTCGGCGCCCGGTGCGATCGCGATGGCGCGGCACAGCGAGGTGAAATGCCCGACCAGCCGGTCGATGGTCTCGGGCTCATACAATGCGGTGCTGTATCGGAGAGCGCCGGCCAGTCCCTCCGGCGTCTCGGTGAATTCGGCCGTGAGATCGAATTTGCTGACGTCGGTGTCGAGGGGGTAGAGCTGAATGCGGTCGTCGACCGCTCCACCCATGTCGGTGTTCTGCAGGATCACCATCACCTGAAACAGTGGGCTGATGGCCAGGTTCCGCTGGGCGCACACCAGATCGACGACCTTCTCGAACGGCGCATCCTGATTCTCGTACGCTTCCAGGCAGGTGGTCTTCACCTTCGTCAGGAGTCCGGCGAAGGAATCCGCGGCGTCGACCTGGCTGCGCAACGCGAGCGTATTGATGAACATCCCGATCAGACCGTCGGTCTCGCCGTACTGCCGGTTGGCGATCGGTGTTCCTACGCAAATGTCGTTCTGTCCCGTATAGCGATGGAGCAGGACTTTGAACGCGGCCAGCAGCACCATGTACAGCGTGCCGCCCTGCTGCTCGGCCAGCCGTTTGAGCTGGCCGGTCAGTTGCGCGTCGAGGGCGAAACCGCGCGCCGCGCCGGCGAAACTCCGGACGCTCGGCCTGGGGTGATCCGCCGGCAGGTCCAGACTCTGCGGCACACCGGCCAGCTTCCCCTGCCAGTAGCCGAGTTGCCGTTCGAGGATGCCGCCCTCTTCCAGCCATTTCCTCTGCCAGACGCTGTAGTCCACATACTGGATCGGCAGCGGCGGCAGCTCGGGAGTCTGGCCTTGGCGGAGCGCCTCCAGGATGACGTCGAGCTCCCGGATCATCACACCCACCGACCATGCGTCGCTGATGATGTGATGCATGTTGAGCATCAGGATGTGCTCTTGCTCCGCGAGCTCGAGCACCATGCCGCGCATGAGCGGCCCCATGGCCAGGTCGAACGGCGTCGCCGCCTCCGCCTGGCATAGTCGTCTAGCTTCAGCCGCCCGCTCCGGACCGGCTTCGACGTGACTGAGGTCGACGCGCTGCAACCTGAAGTCGACACTCTCGAGGATGCGCTGGTGGGCTCGCCCTTCCTCGGTGGGGAAGACCGTGCGCAGATTCTCGTGCCGCGCGATGATGAGGTTGAACGCCTGTTCCAGCTGGCGGACGTCCAGCTCGCCGCGGATCGTCACCGCTCCCGGTACGTTGTAGCCCGCGCTGTCCGGCTCGAGCTCATTGAGGAACCAGAGTCTTTCCTGCGCGAAGCTCAGCGGCAGCCGGTCGAGCTCCGTGCGATCCACGGGACGGATCGGCGGGATCTCGCTCTTCTGCGCCGTCGCGATGAACTCCGCCAGCCGGGCCACGCTCGTCCTCTCGAAGACCGCTTTCAGAGGGAGGTCGACGTCGAGACGGCTGCGGATCTTCGAGACCAGTTGTGTGGCCAGCAGCGAGTGGCCGCCCAGCTCGAAGAAGTTGTCGTTGCGCCCGATCCGCTCGACATGGAGCACCTCGCTCCAGACCTGCGCCAGGGCGATCTCGATCTCCCCTGCCGGTGCCTCATACGCGTGAGCCGCCACCGATCCAGCTTCCGGCGCGGGCAACGCTTTCCGGTCCAGCTTCCCGTTTGGCGACAGCGGCATCTCGGCCAGCGGCACGTACGCGGCCGGCACCATGTAATCGGGTAACCGCTCGCTCAGGAACGCGCGCAGATCCCGCAGCAGGAAGTCCGGGCTGGCCCAGACCTTTTCCGCCGCGCCACTCGTTGCGGCGACCGAGCTCCTGACGCTGCCTGGGTGGAACGCATAGAGGTTGTAGAGATCCGTCGCTTGCAGCGACTGGCTCTGCTCGCAGCTCACTTCATAGCCACGAGCTCTGAGCATCCCGGTGATTTCCGCAAGGCGGCCGGAGACGTCATGCACCTCCACGACGAGCTGCCGGATCTTCTCCCAGTCCTCGTCCCTGATGCCGCGGAGAACGTCGTATTCGCCCTTCTCGACGTCGACCTTCAGTAGGTCGATCCTCTCGACACCGTTTTCTTCGATGATCTCGGAGATCGTCCGCAGCTGGCAGGTGTACTCCTCGCTCTCCAGCCGCGCATCCAGCAGTTCTTCGACGCCTTCGTCGCCGCCGGTTTCCTGCTGCTGCAACAGGAAAGACCTGACGATCTCTCGTGCTTCGCTCTGGCTGGTCGAGCTGCTGGAGATGACGGTGTTGTGCGGATAGAACGTGAAGACCTGTTCCTTCGGCTCGTCGGCCAGACCGCATTCGTACACTCGCCCGGCCCAACCATAGAGAGCAGCGTTGAGCCGGAGCGACTCGTACACCGTGGGAATCGGCTCGAATGCGTAAATGGTCGTGTTCCGCGCTCGTTGTGCGACGAAGAGCGAGAAGAGACCGATGTTGGCCCCGACGTCGAAGACGCAGTCCCCATCTGCCAGGGTCACGCCGTGCCTCAGGTAGCCGTCATCCTTGAAGATCTCGTCGTAGACGAAGTCGGTCTCGGTCTGATTCTGCTGGAACACCGTCAGGCCATTCGCCAGGGTGCAGTGACTCGCCGTCGCTCCGGCCTCGGTCTGCTGGAGACGCAGCAGTTGCGCGACCGGGAAGGCGCGCTCGAGCGAGGGGGCGTAGTACGCCACCAGCCGTTTGTCGCCCGGCGTATCTTCCCGCGCGACCACCACCGCCTCCCGCACTCCTTCGTGCTCCGCGAGCCGTGCTTCGATCTCTCCCAGCTCGATGCGGAAGCCGCGGATCTTCACCTGGAAGTCGTTCCGCCCCAGATATTCGATCGTGCCGTCGTCCTGCCAGCGGGCCAGATCGCCCGTCTTGTACATGCGAGCGCTCGCTTCGCCGGCGAACGGGTCGGTCACGAACCGCTCCGCGGTCAGCTCCGGCCGGTTCAGATAGCCGCGCGCAACCTGCACTCCTCCGATGTACAGCTCACCCGGGATGCCGATCGGCACGGTTGCTCCATGCGCGTCGAGGATGTACATCCGCGTGTTCGCGATGGGGCGGCCGATGGGGATGATCGTCGGCACGTTCACGGCCGGGCACGTCCAGGCCGTCACGTCGACGGCGGCTTCCGTCGGACCGTACAGGTTGTAGAGCGTCGCGTGAGGCAGCAGTTCCCCGAAGCGGCGCACGAGGATCGACGGCAGCGCTTCTCCGCTGCAGATCACGCGCGTGAGGCTGAGGCATTGCGCCGCATCCGGATGATCCAGGAACACCTGCAGCATCGGCGGCACGAAGTGGAGCGTCGTGATCCGGTGTTCCCGGATCGTGTCGACGAGGTAGCCGGGGTCTTTGTGTCCCTCCGGCCGCGCCATGACCAGTCTCGCGCCGGTGAGGAGCGGCCAGAAGAACTCCCACACCGACACGTCGAAGCTGAACGGAGTCTTCTGCAGCACCGTGTCATCCGCGTCCAGCGCGTAGGCGTTCTGCATCCAGATCAGCCGGTTCACCACGCCGCGATGCTCGTTCATCACCCCTTTGGGTCGGCCGGTCGAGCCGGAGGTGTAGATCACGTAGGCGAGATGGTGCGGTTCGACTCGTTCGACTAGCTCGACGTTCTCCGCCTTCAGCGCGGCAACGCGTGCGTCGATCACCGGCCAGTGCAGGTCCAGAGGAACGATGCGCGTCCCCTCCGGAGTCAGAGAAGTCAATTTGTCCTGTAGCTTTTCCTGCGTCAGAACGATGGCCGCGCTGCTGTCCTGCAGCATGTGCGCGAGGCGCTCGACGGGATAGTCCGGGTCCAGCGGCACATACGCGCCGCCTGCCTGCAGAATCCCGAGCAGACTCACCACCATGTCCAGCGATCTCTCCATGCAGAGACCGACCGGACCGTCCGGCTGGACGCCCTCTGCCTGCAGGTAGAGCGCGAGATCGCGGCTGCGCGCGTACAGCTGCTCGTACGTCAGTTGTTCGTCGCCGGAAATGACGGCGATCCGCTCCGGAGACTGCGCAACCTGCTCCATGAACAACTGGTGCAGGCATTTGTCCCGCGGGAACTCTGCTGCCGTGTCGTTGAAGCCCGCCAGCAGTTCGTGCTTCTCCGCATCGCCCATGTACTGCAGGTCGCGGATCTGCGCGGCAGGCGTGGCGGTGATGGCCCGGCAGATGGCCGTGAAGTGCTCGATCATCCGCGCGACCGTTGCGGGCTTGTACAGGGCGGCGCTGTATTCGAGCGAGCCGGCCAGACCTTCGGCGGTCTCCGTGAAATCGAAGCCGAGGTCGAACTTGCTGATGCCGCTGTCGAGGGGATAGCGCTGAGTCGACGCGTCGAACGCGACGGCGTCGGTATTCTGCAATGTGAGCGTGACCTGGAACAGGGGGCTGATGGTGAGGTTCCGCTGCGGTTGCAGCAGGTCGACGACCTTCTCGAACGGCGCATCCTGATGCTCGTACGCCTCGACGCAGGTCTCCTTCACCTGAGCCAGCAGAGCCGCGAACGTGGCTGCGCTCTCTACCCTGCTCCGCAGAGCCAGCAGATTGACGAACATCCCGATCACGCGCTCGGTCTCTCCATACTGCCGGTTCGCGATCGGGCTGCCCACACAGATGTCGGTCTGGCCGGTGTACCGATGCAACAGGACCTTGAAGGCGGCCAGCAGCACCATGTACAGCGTGCCACCCTGTTGTTCCGCCAGGCGCTTGAGCTGCGCCGTCAGTTGCGCGTCGAGTGCAAAGGTCTGGATTCCCCCGGCAAAGCTCTGCACGCTCGGCCGGACGTAGTCGGTCGCCAGATCGAGGCTCTCCGGAACACCGGCCAGTTTCTTCTGCCAGTAGGCGAGCTGCTGGTTGAGAATGCCGCCCTCTTCGAGCCACTTCCGCTGCCAGACGCTGTAATCGGCGTACTGAATCGCGAGCGGCGCCAGCTCCGGACGCCGGTCCTGGCGCAAGGCGTCGGTGATCACGCCCAGCTCGTGGATCAGGATGCCCAGCGACCAGCCGTCGCTGATGATGTGGTGCATGTTGAGCATGAGGATGTGCTCGTGCTCCGCGAGCCTGATCACCATCCCGCGAAGGAGCGGGCCGTGCGCTAAATCGAACGGCGTCGCTGCATCGGTTTGACACATGCGTCTTGCTTCGCTGTCACGCACATCTTTGTCGAACGCGCTCAGGTCGATCCGCCGCAGTTCGAACTCCATGCGATCGAGGATGAGCTGGCGCGGATTTCCGTCGTCGTTCGGGAAGACGGTGCGCAGGCTCTCATGACGTTCGATGAGGAGGTTGAACGCCTCGTTCACCTGGTCGATGTCCAGCTCGCCCTGAATGGTGACCGCGCCCGGAACGTTGTACCCGGCGCTGTTCGGCTCCAGCTGGTTGATGAACCAGAGTCGCTCCTGGGCGAAGCTCAGCGGCAGCCGCTCGAACTGCGCACGCTCGACGGGTGTAATGGGAGGAACATCGCTTTTCCTGGCCGTGGCGATGAACGCGGCCAATTCCGCGACACTGCCGCGGCCGAAGAGCGTCTTCAGCGGGAGGTCGACTTCCAGCTCGCCGCGGATCTTCGAGACCAGCTGCGTCGCCAGCAGCGAGTGTCCACCGACCTCGAAGAAGTTGTCGTGGACGCCGATCGTTCCCGGCTCCCGGTTCAACACCTCGGCCCAGATGGCGACGAGCCGCTGTTCGGCCTCGTCACGCGGCGCGACATAGTCCTGGCGCGCGGCCACCGCCACGTCCATCCGCTCCAGCGCGTGCCGGTCCACCTTGCCGTTCGGGTTCAACGGAATCGCGGGCAGGCTGACGAACGCCGCGGGCACCATGTATTCGGGCAACGTCCGTGACAGATGCGCCCTCAGCTCCTCGCACGGCAGCTCGACCAGGTGATCGGCCGTGGTGGCCTGGCCGCGATAGAAGGCGATCAGTTGTTTGCTCGCCTCCTCACCCTGCGCGATGACGGCACACTCCTGGACTTGGGGGTGGCGATTCAGCTGAGCCTCGATCTCTCCGAGCTCGATGCGGAAGCCGCGAATCTTGACCTGGGTGTCGATGCGGCCGAGATATTCGATACTGCCGTCTTCGAGCCAGCGCGCCAGATCGCCCGATCGATACATACGCGCGCCGGCTTCACTGCTGAACGGATCGTGCAGAAACCGCTCCGCGGTCAATTCCGGCCGGCGCAGATACCCGCGCGCAACTCCCGCTCCGCCGATGTAGATCTCGCCTGCCACGCCGATGGCCACCGGCCGCCGGTATGGATCGAGGATGTAGATCTGCGTGTTGGAAATGGGACGGCCGATATGGAGAACCGGGTCGGAGCTCCTCACCTCGCCCGAGGTCGCGACGACCGTGCACTCCGTAGGGCCGTAATTGTTGACGACCAGACGGAACCGCGCCGATTCCGCAGGTAACTGGTGCAGGCGATCCCCGCCCGTCAAAAGAACTCGCAACTGCGCATTACCGTTTCCACGGGCAAACGCAAGCTCCGCCAATGGGGTAGAAAGGAAACTGACGTCGACCGGCAGCGTCTCCCACCATTCGAGCAGCGCTTCAGGATCGCGCTGGACGTCCGCTGTCGGGAGCACCAGGGTCGCGCCGACGCAGATGGGCGGCCAGATTTCCCAGACCGTGGCATCGAACCCCACGCCGGCGACGCAGGTCGAGACATCTCTTTCCGTCAACCCGAATGCCGTGTGGTGCCATTCGACCAGGTTCGCCAGGTTCCGGTGCTCGACCATGACACCCTTGGGCTCACCGGTAGAGCCCGAGGTATAAATGACATAGGCCAGGTGATGCGGCTTGACCTGGCGGCTCAACCGGACGTTCCGCGCATTCAAGCCGGCGACAAGCTCGGCGATGCGTGGCCGGTCTTCATCCAGGACGACGATGTTTGTATCCTCCGGCACCAGCGCCGCCAACCGGCGTGCAAGCTTGCTCTCGGTGAGCACGATCGACGCGCCGCTGTCCCGCAGCATGTAAGACAGGCGCTCATCGGGATAATCGGGGTCCAGCGGCACATAGGCTCCGCCGGCCTGCACGATTCCCAGAAGGCCGATCACCATGTCCAGCGAGCGTTCCGTACAGAGACAGACCAGGCTGTCGGGCGCGACTCCCAGCGTCTGCAGATACAGCGCGAGCTCCCGGCTCCGGGCGTACAACTGCTGGTACGTCAGCTGCTCCTCGCCGCAGACGACGGCGGTTTTATCCGGATGCAGCGCGACCTGCTCCACGAAAAGCTCGTGCAGACACCTGTCCTTCGGGTAATCGGCGGACGTGGTGTTGTAGTCGAAGAGAACCCGGTGCTTTTCCGCGGCGCTCAGGTAATCGAGCTCGCCGACCGTCGCGGTGGGCTCGGCGGTGATGGCCCGGCACAAGGCCGTGAGATGCGCGGCCATGCGCTCGATGGTGCGCGGCTTGTACAACGCCGTGCTGTACTCGATGGCGCCGGTCAGCCCATCCGCGGTCTCGGTAAATCCGACCGTCAGGTCGAACTTGCTGATGCCGCTGTCCACCGGGTAAAGCCGGATATTCGGAGCCTGCGCAACGGGATCGGCGTTCTGCAGGAACATCATCACCTGCACGAGCGGGCTGACCGCCATGTTGCGCTGGGGGCGCAGCAGGTCGACGATCTTCTCGAACGGTGCATCCTGATGCTCGTAGGCTTCGAGACAGGTGGTCTTCACCTGCGCCAGAAGCGCGACGAACGGATCGTCGCCGTCGACCCGGGTTCGCAGCGCCAGGGTGTTGACGAACATCCCGATCAGGCCTTCCGTCTCCTCGTACTGGCGGTTGGCGATCGGAGTTCCTATACAGAGATCGTTTTGCCCGGTGTAGCGATGGAGCAGAGCCTTGAACGCCGCCAGCAGGACCATGTACAGCGTGCCGCCCTGCTGCTCGGCCAGACGCTTGAGCTGGGCCGTCAGCCGGGCATCGAGCGCGAACGTGTACGTAGAACCGGCAAAGCTCTGGACGCTGGGCCTGGGGTAATCCGTCGCCAGCTCCAGGATCTCCGGAACGCCGGACAGTTTCTGTTTCCAGTACGCGAGCTGCTGCTCGAGGATGCCGCCTTCTTCCAGCCAACGCCGTTGCCAGACGCTGTAATCGACGTACTGAATCGGCAGCGGAGGCAGCTCCGGACTCCGGCCATTGCGCAGGGCGTCCATAATCACGCCGAGTTCTCTGATCAGGACGCCGAGCGACCATCCGTCGCTGATGATGTGGTGCATGTTCAGCATGAGAATGTGCTCGTGCCCGGCGAGCCTGATCACCTTCCCGCGAATCAGGGGGGCCTTCGCCAGATCGAACGGCGTAATGGCCTCGGTATGGCACAGCTGCCGCGCAACGGTGTCCCGCGCCTCCTGCGCCTCGTAATGGCTGATGTCGATGCGCTCGAGCGCGAAATCCACACGGTCGAGGATCTGCTGGTATGCCTGTCCGTCCACGGTGGGGAAGACAGTGCGCAGGTTCTCATGGCGCGCGATGACGAGATTGAACGCCTGTTCCAGCTGGTCGACGTTCAGCTCGCCCGTGAGGACGACCGCGCCCGGAACGTTGTAGCCGGCGCTGTCGGGCTCGAGCTCGTTGAGGAACCAGAGCCTTTCCTGGGCGAAGCTGAGTGGGAGCCGGCCGGATTTTGCGTTGTTGACCGGTTGAATGGCCGGGGTGTCGTTCCTGGCCGCCTTGTCGATCAGCCCGGCCAGGTCGGCCACGCTGCCGCCGTCGAACAGCGCTTTCAGGGGGAGATCGGCATTGAGACGGCCGCGAATTTTCGAGATCAGTTGCGTCGCCAGCAGTGAATGGCCGCCGAGCTCGAAGAAGTTGTCGTCGACTCCGATTTTCTCCGGCGCCAGGTTCAGGACCTCGGCCCAGATGTCGACGAGCTGCTGCTCCATGTCGTTCCGCGGTGCCACATATGGCCGCCCCGAGGTCACGGTGACCTCCATTTGCGCCAGCGCGCGGCGGTCGACCTTGCCGTTCGGATTCAGCGGGATCGCCGGCAGGCTGACGAACGCGGCCGGGATCATGTGGTCCGGCAATGTACGCGCGAGATGGGCCCTGAGATCCTCGATTGACAGCTCGAGGATGAGCTCCGCCGTGGTCCCACGGGCGCGATAGAAGGCGATGAGCTGCTTGTTCGCGCCCTCCCCCTGGACGATCACGGCGCAGTCCTGGACTTCGGGTTGTTGCTTGAGCTGCGCCTCGATCTCGCCGGTCTCGATGCGGAAGCCGCGGATCTTGACCTGCGTGTCGATCCGTCCGAGGTACTGGATATTGCCGTCGTCCAGCCAGCGCGCCAGATCACCCGTCCGGTACATCCGCTCGCCCGGAGCGTCGCTGAACGGGTCGTGCAGGAAGCGCTCCGCGGTCAGCTCCGGCCGGTTCAGGTATCCGCGCGCAACGCCCTCTCCTCCGACGTACATCTCGCCCGACACTCCCGCCGGCACGGGCTGGCCATGAGGGTCGAGGATGTAGATCTTCGTGTTGGAAATCGGACGTCCAATGTGCAGCACTTCGGCGGAGCGCTCGATCACGCCCGACGTCGCGACGACCGTACATTCGGTCGGTCCGTAATTGTTGACCAGCAGGAACCGCTCCGGCTGCAGCGGGAGCTGATCCAGACGATCTCCGCCGACGAGCAGCACCCGCAGATGCGCGTTGCTGATCCCCTGGGCGAATGCGGATTCCGCGAGCGGTGTGGGGAGGAAACTGACGTCGGCCCGCAGCGTCTCCCACCACCGGAGCAGCGCATCCGGATCGTGCTGAACCTCTGCCGCGGGCGACACCAGAGTCCCGCCTGTACAGAGGGGCGGCCAGACTTCCCACACCGCGGCATCGAACCCGACTCCGGCGACTCCGGTCGAGACATCGCCCGCGTTCAACCGGAAGGCAGTGCGGTGCCATTCGACCAGGTTCGCCAGGTTCCGGTGCTCGACCATCACGCCCTTCGGCGCACCGGTGGAGCCGGACGTGTAGATCACATAGGCCAGATGATGCGGCCTGACTTCCTGACGCAGCTGGACGTTTGCGGCTTTGAGCTCGCCGGCGCGCGCGGCGATGGACGCCCAGTCTTCATCCAGTGAAACCAGCGTCGTATCCGGAGCGACTAAAGCGCTCAACCGGCCGGCGAATTTGCGGGTCGTGAGCACGATCGCCGCTCCACTGTCGCGCAGCATGTAGGCGAGGCGCTCATCCGGATAATCCGGATCCAGCGGCACATACGCTCCGCCGGCCTGCACCACTCCGAGGAGGCCGACCACCATCTCCAGCGAACGCCCGGTGCAGAGACAGACCAGACTGTCGGGTCCCACGCCCAGCGCCTGCAGATACAACGCGAGATCGCTGCTGCTCCTGTGCAGCTGCTCGTACGTCAGCTGCTCGTCTCCGCAGGCCACGGCGCTGTCGGCGGCATGGACCGCGGCCTGTTCCACGAAGAGCTGATGGACGCATTTGTCCCGCGGATAATCGGCCCGCGTGTCGTTGTACCCGGACAGGAGCTGCTGCTTCTCCGGCTCCGGGACCATGGAGTATTCATGGACGAACAGCTCGGGATTCCGGCTGAGGGCGGTCAGCAACTCGGTGTAGTGCCCGAACAGCCGCCGCACCGTATCCGGCGTGTAGACGTGCGGGTTGTATTTCAGGAAGACGCTGAAGGTGGTTGGATGCTCGAATACCTCCAGGCTCAGGTTGAAGTCGGCTTCCTGGACGACGCCCGCGAGCGTCTCCACCTGCAGCGTCTCCTGCGCCGAAAAGCGCGTCGTCGCTTCCTTCATGAAGTTCTGGTAGGCGTACAGAACCTGGAACACGGGGTCTTTGCGTACCTGCCGTGAGGACAGCTTCTCGAGGATGAGCGGGAACGGGTAGCTGGAGTGGTGGATCCCGTCCAGCATCGTGCCCTGCACTTTCCGCAGAAAGTCTTTCATCCTGACCGGCTCGCCGAAGCGGGTGCGCAGCGGGATCATGTTGATGAAGTAGCCGACCTCCGCGGCGAACTTCTCCGCCGGACGCACGGTGACCGGCATGCCGACGATGATCTCGTCCTGGCTGGAGTACTTGTGCAGCAGGAGCTGGAACAGCGCCAGGAAGATCGCGGAAGGCGGCAAGGAGCGCGCCTTGCTGTAGTCACGGATCCAGCGGCACAGCTCCTCCGGAAACTCTTCGACGAGGGTTCTGCCGTCGTAGCTCGGCGTCGCCGTGCGCGGCAGGTCGGGGAGCAGTTCGAGCACCGGCAGCTCACCGCTCAACTGCTGCTGCCAGTAGGCACCGTGCGACGCACCTTCCGCCGAGGCGAGCATCGCCTCTTCCCAGGCCACGAAGGCCTGGTAGCCGGCCGTCTCGTGCCGCGGGCGGACCGGCCGCCCTTCAGACAGTTGCTGATAGAACGTGAGCAGGCTCCCCAGCAGGGTCATCGCCGAGGTGCCGTCGAAAACGATGTGGTGGACGGTGATCAGGAGGACCGCGCGCTGCCCGTCCTGCCGGAACAGCTCGATCCGGGCCAGCGGGCCGTCATTGAGGTCGAAGGGTGCCTTCACCCGCTGCTGTACGAATGCGAGCAGCTGCTGATCGTCCGCAAAGATGTCCGGATGCTGCTGGATGGTCGTGCGGCCGCGCTCATCCAGGCGCTGATAAAGACCGCCCTCCCGCTCGACGACCGTTGCAGTAAGAATCGGGTACTGCTCCAGCACGTAGCTCCAGGCTCGAGCCATCAGCTCGACATTGAGCTCGCCGGTGATCTTGAAACAGAGAGGGCAGTTGTACGCGGTCAGTTCCGGATGCAGCTTCTGCAGGATGTAGAGGCCCTGCTGCCCCGCCGAAAGCGGGAACTCCGCCGGTACCTGCGCCGGACTCTCAACCGCCTGCGCCTCCTGCTTCTCCTGCAGCTCCGCCAATAAGGCGAGGAGCTCCGGCTTGTATTTGAGGATGTCGCGCTTGAGGTCAGCGGTGAGCGTCCCCTTCGGTGCGACGCAGTTCAACTGGCCGGCAGCAGCCGACAGCTTGACACCTTTGCTGGCGAGGCTGCTGAGGAAGTCATGTACCGTTTGCATGGGGCCGCCTGTGATCAAAACGTAACCTTTTCATAGCCGTCGGCGAGTGACGCCTCTTCCCAGAAGACGCTCTCCAGGACCTGTTCGTCGCTCGCTGCATTCGCGATGGATGCCGCAATCGGCTTGTCGACGATGCCGATCGCATAAGTCTCCGGAGGAGCGCTTTCCTGGTGGCCGGTCGTCGCCTCGGCCAATAGCGCCGAGAGGTGTTCCTGCCAGTGATCGACGATGTACTCCGTGAGCTCACCGACCGTGCTGTAGTCCAGCAGCGTCGAGGGCTCGACTTCGATGGCCAGCGTCTCGTTGATGGCGCGAATGAGCATCACGCCCGAAATGGAATCGACTCCGTAATCACCCAGCGGCGCATCGCTGCCGATCTGGCTCGCATCCAGTTTCAGCGCCTCGGACAGCTTTTCGTTGACGACCTGCTGGACGTACTCGCGTACCGCCCGCGAGGATGAAGCACCAGCACGCTGACCGGCGGAGGCAGCAGGCCGCGCCGTCCCTGCCGCCGGTACACGCTGCCGCACCCACCCATTGCTGGCAGCGGCGACGATCTGGAACCCGAATTGATGTGCTGCCTCGGCCGGGAAAAGGATCGTCTCGAATCCTTCTTCCGCCAGGACCGATTGCCATTTCTCCGGCGTCAGTCCCGGGCTGCCAGGCATGCGCACGGCCGTGTCATCGTGCAACCACCACCCTTCCAGCAGCCCGAAGGTGAGGTGATTGAAGAGGGACCAGACGCTGACTTCGTTGAGCAGGAGCACGCCCTGATTTCTCAGCGTCGCTTTCGCATTGCGCAGCGTTTCCCGGATGTCGTGCGTCGCATGCAGCACGTTCGCGGCAATGGCGAAGTCGTAATGGTCCGCAGCCACGGATTGCGACGCTATGGGCTTGGATACGTCGAACACCGCCGTCGTCAGCGCTGGAAAGCCGGGGCGGTAATTCTTTTCCGCGTGCATCAGGAAGGCGCGGGAAAGGTCGGTATAGCAGTATTCCGCGATCGGGAGCCGCTGCAGCGCGGGCAGGATCTTCGCCGTCGTACCGCCCGTACCGGCACCGATTTCCAGGATGCGGATCTCGCGTCCGGGCTCCGCCTGCAGTTGCTGCTCGATGCAGGCGACCAGTGTCTCGACCAGCACGCCGTTGAAATGGTCCGACACCGCGTTGTCGCGGTAGACACCCTCCACGAGCTCCATCGAGGAATTCGGGAACATGACGTTCGTGGCGAGTTGCCTGGCGGTCAGGATGTCAGGCAGGGCCCTGAGGCAGGCTTCGAGCAGCGTCACCAGCGCCTGCAAACTGGAGGCGCCTGTCCATGCGGTTCGTTTCGCCGGCCATTCCGCCCAGAGCTCGGCGAGCGGTGCGATCTCGCGGCTGAACTGCAGCTCGTCGTTCAGTACGTTCTGTTGCTGCAGCCAGGAGGCGCCGCGGCTCACCCAGCGCTCGTAATACGACGCCGGCTGCTCCTCGATGGGAAGCTCCGCGAGCCTGCGGATGCCGTTGCTGAACAGTCCCAGCGAGGCCAGGCTGGAGGCGAAGATCTCGGTGATGAAGTCGAGCATCTCCGCCGTCGGCACCTCGGCCTCCAGGGCAGCGACCGGTTTGCCGGACAGCCGGTCGCCGATGAGGCGCTGCACCCGCGGCAATACCGCGGGCGTGTTTTTCGGGTAATACGCAATCGACGGCGCCGCGGTGAGGCTTGCGGTCGCGGGAACGGGGAGCGTCTTGATGAGGGCCAGCTGCCGCAGCTCGGAGCCGACGAGGAACGCGAGGGCGGCCATCCCCTCGTCCGGCTCGATGGAGCCGAGGCCGCGTTGCGCGAGGAGCCTGGTGCGGGTCTCGTCCGAGCGGATGCCGACGCTGCCCCAGTAGCCCCAGTTCATGATCTTGACCGGGTACGCGCGCTCCTGCTGCAGCTTGTGCGCGAAGCTGTCCTTGAACGTGCAGCCTGCCGCGTAATTGCACTGCCCCGGCCATTTGAAGAAGGAGACGATCGAGGAGAAGAAGAGCATGAAATCCAGCTCTCCTGCGCCGAACACCGTGTCCATGTTCACGCTGATGTCGGCCTTCGCGGAATAGCCGGCACTGAATGCCGCCTCGTCGATGCGGGCGAGGCTCTGGGCATCCAGGACAATCGCGGAGTGGACGACCCCATGAATTGCGGGATACGTCTTCAGGATCGCCTGACGCGCCTGTTCCAGTGCCTCGAGGTTGGTCGCATCGGCCTGGATATAGAGCGGAGCCGGGCCGAGGCGGGCCAGTGAATCGAGCTTCTGCTGGAGCGCCGCTTCGGCAGGACTCCGGCCTATCCAGACCAGACTGGCCTGGTAGTGCTCGATCATGTACCGGCTCCACACCTCCCCCACTCCGCCCGCACCGCCGATCACCACGTAGACGCCGTTCTGCCGGTAGACCGGAGCGGCCGCGGGCGCGGCCGTGAGGAGCTCCAATGCCTGCTGGAACCATTCGCCCCGACGATGCGCCAGGGCATTCCCCTGCTTGTCCCACGGGAGCGAGAAGCTGTCTCGCGCGGTCACCGCTGCGAGCGAGTCGACATCCAGTACCCGAATATCCCAGTGCGGATATTCCTGAGCGAGACTGCCCATCAGGCCTATTACTCCGGCATGGGCGGGATGGTCAGCGTCATCGCCGTTCACCCGCTGGGTCATGCTCGTGACGACCGTCCATTGCAGCTTCGTGCTGCCGTGGCCCGAGCGCAGCAGGGCCTTGATGAGCCGGAAAACCGCCAGCACGCCTTCTTCCTGCTGCTCGAGGATCCGTTCGTCGTCCGCGCCACGGTCGCGGTCTACGTCGGGCGCGATCCAGAGCAGCTGGTCGAACGTGTAGTCGAGCAGCGCCTTTTCGAGGACATCGATGCTCGAACCAGGAGCCAACGGCAGGAGCTGCGCGTTCGGATAGCACGTCCGCACCCACTCCAGACGAGCGCGATCTCCACCGAGCAACACGATTCTCGCTGTCTCCGCAATGGCGACACGTTTGCTCGCGCCGACGTGGAACGAATTCCAGACCGGAAGCAACGATTGCAGGCGTTCCGCCGCTTTTTCCTCGGCTCGCGGCGCGGCCGCGATTACATCCTGGCTCAGCGGAACCCAGTGCCGCTCCCTCGCAAATGGATAGGTGGGCAACGCGATCCGCCTCGCCCCATCCGGCGTCCAGAGCAGGCTCCAGTCGATCTTCGCGCCGCGCACCCAGAGCTCCGCCAGCTTCGAAAGGTCTCTCGCCTCGATCAGCGGCTCGACCAAGGATTGATCGACTCCCGTTACCGTCTTCGATTTCTTATCCGGCTTCCTGACGCTGTCGCGGTAGCTGCCCTCGGGTACGGCGCCGTCCAGAATCTCTGCAAGCTTTTGCTTCAGTTCTTCAGTGCTCGAAACGACGAGGGCAAGGCGTTCCTGCATCTCGTCGCGTCCGACCTGCAGCGTGTAGGCGAAGTCGGCCAGCTCGACTTCGTGCTTTTCGAGGTGCGCGTGCATCGAGCGCACGTACGCCTCGAGCCGCTGCGCATTCTTCGCGGAGACCACGATTAATTGAGGGGCGTTCGCCGCGGGCGCCTGACGCGGCGCGGGGATGTACTCCTCCAGCACGATGTGGGCGTTCGAGCCGCCCAGGCCGAACGAGCTCACACCTGCCCGGCGGGGAATGGACGCGCCGTCCTCGTCGCGCGGCGCTTCCCATTCGGTCAACCTCTCGGCGATGTAGAACGGCGTTCCCTTCAGGTTGATATAGGGATTGACCGCTTCGAAATGGCTGTTCGCCGGGATCTGCCTGTGCTTGATCGCCAGCAGGACCGTCAGCACGCCGGCGATGCCCGCGGCGATCTCGAGGTGGCCGATGTGCGTCTTGACCGAAGAGAGCGCGCAGTGAGCGACTTCGGCGGGAGCGCGATCGCTCCTCTTGTACAACTCCGCAAACGCCTTGCTCAGTGCCTGCACTTCGATCGGATCGCCGAGACTGGTCCCGGTGCCGTGGCATTCGATGTAGCCGACGGTCGCTGGATCGATCCGCGCGTCTTCATAAGCGCCGATCAGGAGCGCCGCCTGCGCGGCTGGATTCGGAGCCGTCAGTGTTGTGACGCGGCCGCCGTGATTCTCCGCGGTCGCCCGGATCACCGCGTAAATGGGATTGCCATCCGCCTCGGCCGTCGACAATGGCTTGAGGACGATTGCTCCGCAACCCTCCCCTCTTACATAGCCATTGGCGCCCTTGTCGAACGTCCGGCATTGCCCGTCGGCGCTCAACATCCCGGCCACACCGAACGCGATGTAGGCGCCGGGGCTCAGCATCACCTGCACGCCTCCCACGATGGCCTGGTCGCAACTCCCTGCACGCATCGATTCGACGGCCCGGTGCAGCGCGACCAGCGAGCTGGAACAGGCGGTGTCGATCGGCGAGCTCGGTCCGTTCAGGTTGAGCAGGAATGAAACGCGGTTGGCGAGGACGGAGTGGAGATTCCCGGGCGCCGAATACCCGTCCATCGCAATGGACTGGCCGCGCAATACTTCGGCGTAGTCACTCGAGCCGACGCCGACGAACACTCCGGTCTTCGTGCCGGAGAGATCGGAGACCCGCTGGCCGGAATCCTCGATCGCCTTCCAGACCGTTTCCAGGAAGATCCGCTGCTGCGGGTCCATCATCTGCGCTTCCCGCGGGGAGATCCCGAAGAACAGCGCGTCGAACTTGTCGACCTCCTTCATGAACCCGCCCCACTTGGAGTTCGAGACGTTCGCCTCTTTCGCCGGGTCGCCGTAGTAGTCCTCCCAGCGCCAGCGATCGGCGGGGATGACCGTGATCATGTCGCCGGTGCTCTTGAGGTTCTCCCAGAACTCGTCGAGATCTGCCGATTCCGGCATGACGCCGCTGATGCCGACGATGGCGATCGGCTCCTGCACGCCTCGACCGGACGCCGAGGCGACTTTTCGGATCGGGAGTGCCGGCTCCGGCTGCGCATCCACCGGTCCGGCTGCCGCGCGCCGCGGCGGCACGACTGTCCGCGTCGCGGATGCGCGACGGACCTCGCTTGCACGCTCCGTCGAGAGATAGGTGGCGATGGTGCTGATGGACGGATATTCGAAGAACAGCACCGGGGTCAGGTCGACCTGGTATCTCTCGTTGATGGCGTCGGCGAATTTCGTCAGGCCGATCGAGTCGAAGCCGAGGTCCATCAAGACGCTGTCGGTCGAGATGGCATCAGCCTCGATGGTCAGGATCTCCGCGACGAGCTGCGACAGGTCATCGACGAGCCACGCCTGAAGGTCCTGATCTGCGCTGATGAAGCCGGAGTTGCCGGACCGGCTGCGATTCGGCTGCACGGCTTGCTGCACGGGCTGTACGGAAGCGACTGCAGCCACAGGCCGGGCGGACGGCTCCGCGACGGGCACGCTGTCGAACCAGTAACGCTCCCTCGCGAACGGGTACGTCGGGAGCGGCATCCTCCCGGAGCCGGCGGGGAACAGCGCCTGATAGTCGAGCACATAGCCCTGGACATACAGGTCGGCGATGGCCGCCAGGTTTTCCAGGTACGTATCGGCCTTCGCCGGGGCTTTGCACTCCTGGATGCAATAGTTCCCGAACCGCTTGAGCGCGACATGCTCCCGGATCTTCCCCTCCTGAATCTCGGAGGTGAACACCTGGTCCGCCGCACCCGTCTCGACCCAGCGCTCGAGGCGGGCGATGAGCTCCTCCTGGTCGCGTGCAATACAGGAGAGGCGATGCGCCAGATGCATGCGGCCGACGAACAGCGTGAAACTTAGATCGTTGAACGAGAGGTCCGGCGTGCGCTTCAGATGCGCCAGGAGATTGCTCGCCTGCTGCTGCAACTGTTCCGCGGTGCGGGCGGAGAGCACGATGGCGTAACCGGGTGACTCGACGGCACTCCGGGCGACGATGGGCGCTTCTTCGATCACCACGTGAGCATTGGTGCCGCTGAACCCGAACGAGCTGACCGCCGCCCGCCGTTTCCGGCCGTCTTCCACCCGCCACGCTTGCAGCTCGGTGTTGACGTAAAACGGACTGGACTCGAAGTTGATCGCCGGGCTGCCCTTCTCGTAGTGCAGGGAAGGAGGGATCTGGCGGTGTTTCAGCGCGAGCAGCAGCTTGAGGACACCGGCCACGCCCGCGGCGCCACCGGTATGGCCGATGTTGGTCTTCACCGTGCCGATCGCGCAGAACTGCTTCCTGTCGGTGTATTCGCGGAACGAGCGGGTGATCGCGCCGTACTCGATCGAGTCGCCCAGCAGCGTGCCGGTGCCGTGCGCTTCGATGACCTGGATGGTCTCGGGATCGATCTCGAAGCGATCGTAGACCGACCGCTCCAGCCGCTCCTGCGCGCGGCCGTTCGGCGCGATGAGACCGTTCGAAGTGCCGTCCTGGTTGATGCCGCTGCCGGCGATCACGCCATGGATGTAATCGCCGTCCCGCAGCGCGTCCCGCAGGCGCTTCAGGACCACCACACCGACGCCTTCACCGGGCACGAAGCCGTTCGCTCTCGCGTCGAAGCTGTAGCACGTCCCGTCTGGCGAGAGCATGTGGGCGCGGTTGGCGACGTGGTAGAAAAGCGGCGTCGCGTGCACGCAGACCCCGCCCGCAAGGGCCATGTCCGTTTCCCGCGACCAGAGCCCCTGGCAGGCCAGATGAAGGCTCACGAGCGCGCTGGAGCAGGCGGTATCGACCGCGATCGCGGGGCCCTGCAGATCGAGGGCGTAGGCGACGCGCGCGGGAGTGATCGAGTCCGAATTGCCCCAGAAGGCGTGCGCCGGCGGTTCTTTCTCGAAAAAGCTCGCATAGTTGGACGTCCCGGCGCAGCCGACGTAAACACCGCATTGCGTCTCGTGCACGCCTTTGCCGGCATAGCCCGCGTCTTCCAGCGCCTTCCAGCATTCCTCGAGGAACAGGCGCTGCTGCGGCTCCATGTACAGCGCTTCGGACGCGGGAATCCTGAAGAACGCCGGATCGAACCGGTCGAACGAGTCGATGAAGCTGCCGCGGCTGCAATCCCCTTCGCCGGCGATTCCGGACGCAACACAGTCGCCCGCCTTCCAGCGGGAGACTTCCCCGATCAGGTCCTTCCCTGCCTCGAGGTTCTGCCAGAACTCGTCGAGCGTCTCCGAAGCCGCGAAGCGGCCGCTCATCCCGATGATGGCGATCGACTCGACGCCGATGCTGCGCGAGCTGCTCTCGAGCTCTTGCCCTGCCCCGGCAGGCGGCTCGGTCGGGAGGAAGCGGTACTGCATGCCCGCATCACGTTCGACCGGAGCTTCTTTTGCCCGAGCTGCCGGTTCGCGAGGAGTGGCCGGCGCGGCGTGACCGACGAGGGCCGCAGTCTGCTCCTGCCAGTTGGTGGCGATGTATTGCGCGAGCTGGTCGACCGTGCTGTGCTCGAAGAGGCTGATCGTCTCCATCTCGATCTGCAGCGTCTCGTTGAGCGTGCGCACGAGATTGACGCCGATGATGGAATCGACGCCGTACTCCGCGAACGGCGCGTCGTTGCGGATCTTGGCCGCATCCAGCTTCAGCGACTCGGAGAGGGTATCGATGATGATCTGACGGACCCACGCCACCTGGCCGGCCAGTCCCGCCGGCTGCGGAGCGCGAGTCACGACCGCCGCCGGCGTGTCGAGTTGCGCCGGCTCCGCGGCCGGTTCCTGTGCGGTCGCAGGCGCCGTGCGCTGGCGCACCCACCCGTCGCTGGAGCCGGCCACGATCTGCTGTCCGAGCTGATGGGCCTCGGCGGCGGGAAACACGATCTGCTCGAACCCTTCCTGCGTCAGGAGCTCCTGCCATTTGTCCGGCGCCAGGGCGGGACAGCCGGGCAGCCGCAGGGCCGCGTCCTCGTTCAACCACCAGCCCTCCAGCAGGCCGAAGGTCAGATGGTTGAACAGCGACCAGTTACTCAGCTCGTTGAGCAGCAGGACGCCCTGGTTCTTCAGCACGGCCTTCGCGTTGCGCAGCGTCTCCCTGATATCCGATGTGGCGTGGAGCACGTTCGCGGCGATGGCGAAGTCGTAATGACCGGCCGGGATGGACTGCAGGGCCAGCGGCTTCGAGACATCGAAGATGGCCGTGGTCAGGAACGGGAACTCCGGCTGGAACTGCTTCTCCGCGTACATCAGGAACGCTTTGGAGAGATCGGTGTAGCAGTACTCGGCGATGGGATACGACTGCAGGAGCGGGAGGATCCTTGCGGTCGTGCCGCCGGTGCCGGCGCCGATCTCCACGATCCGGATCTTCGCGTCCGGTTCGGACTGCAGGAGCTGGTCGATGCGCGCGGTCAGCGTCTGTCCAAGGATCTCGTTGAAATGGTCGGCGAGCGCGTTGCCGCGATAGATCCCTTCGACGAGCTCCATCGAAGAGTTGGGGAACATCACGTCCGTGGCTCGCTGCTTTCCGGTCACGATCGACGGCACTGCCCTGAGGCATGCCACGAGGAGCGCGGTCTGCGCCTTCACGTTCGCGCTGGTCGCCCACGCCGGCTGCTTTGCGTCCCACTCCGCCCACAGCTCGGGAAGCGGCCTGACCTCACGGCGGAGCGTCAGGTCGGCGGCGAGCACCTGCTCCTGCTGCAGATAGTGGATGCTGCTGCCCAGCCAGCGCTCGTAATAGGGCGCGGGCGGTTTGGCGAAGCCCAGGCCGGCGATCGTATGGATGCCATCGCGGAAGAGACCTGTAGACATCAGGCTGGACGCAAGAATCTCCGTCACCAGGTCCGTCATCTCCCGGGTCGGTAATTCAGCTTCCAGATCTGCGATCGTGTAAGCCATGGACAATTTCTCCTGGTGGGGCGGGGAACCGGGGGCCGGCTAAACGACTTCGGCAACGCGGTGCGCGGAAGGCACCGGTGCGGGCAGCAGATGCGCGGCCACGGCAGGCGGCGACGGAGGGGCGGTCGCCGGTGCCGGTCTCGGGAGATAGGTAACGGCCTCGCAGAGATTGAGGCCGGCGGTTGCGCGGCTGTTGAGCGTCCTGACCAGAACCAGTTGCCGCAGTCCGGAGCCGGCCAGCGCCTGCAGGGAAGCCATGCCGTCGTCCGGCTCGATGGAGCCGATGCCCATCTGCGCCATGATCCGGTTGTAGGCCTCATCGGCCACGACGCCGACGTTCCCCCAGTAGCCCCAGTTCATGATCTTGACCGGATACGCGCGCCGCTGCTGCAGGGCGAGCGCGAAGCTGTCCTTGAACGTGCAGCCGGCCGAGTAATTCGACTGACCGGGCGACTTCGCGAACGAGATGATGGAGGAGAAGAAGAGCATGAAATCGAGCTCCTGCTCCCCGAACACCCGATCCATGTTCACGCTGACGTCGACCTTCGCAGAGAGGCTGGCCCTGAACCCCGCCTCGTCCATGCCGGCCAGGCTCTGGTCGCGCAGCACGATGGCCGACTGCACGACGCCGTGGATCGCGGGGTAGAGCTGCAGGATCGTCTCGCGAGCCCGCTCCAGCGCGTCCAGGTCGGTCGCATCGGCGGAGATGTACAAAGGCGCCGGCCCGAGCCCGGCGAGCGAGTTGACCTTCTCCTCGATCGCGGCGTCGTATTCACGCCGGCCGATCCAGACGACGTTGGCGCGGTAGTGCTCGATCATGAACCGCGTCCACACCTCGCCGACACCGCCGGCGCCGCCGATGACGACGTACACGCCGTTCTCGCGATACACCGGCCTGGCCGTTGGCAGCTCCTGGGGCACCGTCCCCAGGCGCGCCAGCCCCTGCTGGAACCATTCGCCATGACGATGCGCCAGCGCATTGCCCTGCTTGTCCCACGGCAACGTCAGGCAGTCCCGCGCGGAGACCGAGGCCAGTGAATCGACATCCACCAGTCTCAGGTCCCACTGTGGGTACTCTTTCGCCAGGCTGCCGATCAGGCCGACGATCCCGGCATGAGCGGGCCGCACCGGGCCTGATTCCGTGACGCGCTGCGTCCGGCCGGTGACGAGCGTCCATTGAAGCTTCCTGGTCCCGTATCCGGAGCGCAGGAGCGCCTTGATGATGCGGAAGACGGCCAGCACACCTGCTTCCTGCTGCTCGACGAACCGCTCCTCGCTCCAGCTTTCGCCATGGGCGGGATGAACGTCCGGGGCGATCCAGAGCAACTGCTCGAACGGGCGAACCGCCAGTTTCTGCTCGATGACGTCGATGCTCGCGGACGGCTCCAGCTCCAGGAGCTGCGCGCCCGGGCAGGTCGTCCTGACCCAATCGAGCCGGGCGTGATCGCCTCCAATGAGCAGGATCTGGCTCGACTCGGGAAGAGCGACCCGTTTGCTCGCCGCCACGCGGATGGGATTCCAGACCGGAACCAGCGATTGCAGTCCCGCGTCGGCGTCCTGCGGTGCGGCGGCGGCTATCGGAATCGTCGTCTTCGGTGCCGCAAGCTGGAGCGGTTTCGCAATGAAGTCGCGTACCCGCACCAGCACTTTCCCGTTGCCATCCAGCAGCTGGATGTTCAACCGGATGTCGCCGGAATCGTCCACCGCCCAGGTGACATAGCCGGCGTACAGGTCGTTCAGCGGATGGAGCATCTCCACTTCACCGACAGAGGCCGGCACGCTCCACGGCATGTCCGGCCTTTGCCGTTGCGCCAGGCCAATGGCGGTGTGGACCGAGCCGTCCATCAGCGACGGGTGCAACGAGAACCGCTCCCCCTGCTCTTGGAGATGCTCCGGCAACTGCAGAACGGCCAGACACGAGGACGGGCCGGCGTGGACTCGCTGGACGACCTGAAATCCCTTCCCGAGCGTCAGCCCTGACGTCCCGAGCAGCGCGTACAGGTCGGGCCCGGCGATCGTCTCCGTGCAACGCTCCCGGATTCCCGCAAGATCCACCACCTCTGCCTCGGCGGCCCCCGTCGATTCGCCCAGCTTCCCCTCGCAGTGCACGATCGGGTGACCGTGGTCGAACGACCGCACCGAGAACTTCACGTCCCGCTGTCCGGGGACGAGCGAGATCTCCACGTCCTTGGCGTCACTGCCGACCACGATCGGCATCATCCAGACGAGATCGCGGATGGAGCGGGCCTGCTCCAGGCCGGACAGCCTCGCGGCAGCCATCGCGAACTCGAAATAAGCGACGCCGGGAAGGACGGCCTGTGCGCCGACCCTGTGATCGGCGAGGAAGAATTCGCTGCCGGTGAAGTGCGAAGTGAACTTCTGCTCCCTCAACGTCGAGACGTTCCGGTGCACGAGCGGGTGGAGCAGCGCCGGCATGGCCGCCGCCAGCTCGCGCTGCTCTTTCTTCGGCGCTTTCGATTCCGGGATCCAGTGACGCTCCCTGGCGAAGGGATACGTCGGCAGAGATATCCGCCTCGGCAACGCCGTCCCATGCAGCGACGGCCAGTCGAGCTTCGCTCCCGATGCCCAGAGCTCCGCGAGCTTCGACAGCTCGTTCCGCTCGACCAGCCCCCGGACGTCGCTCTCGTCCGCTGCGGCCGCGGCCTGCCGGGCGTTGCCGCGGTAGACGTCCTGCGGCAGCACGGTGCCTTCCAGGAACTCCGCGAGCTTGCGCGTGATGTCGGCCGCGCTCGAGGCGACAAGCGCCAGCCTTTCCGGCATCTCGTCCCGTCCGACCTGCAGCGTATAGGCGACGTCGACCAGCTCCACGGCCTCCGTCTTTTCGAGATACGCCTGCAGCGATTGCGCGTAGGCACGCAGGCGCTCTTCGTTCTTCGCCGACAGCACGATCAACTGCGGCCCCAGCGCGCGCGCAGGCGACGGGCGTGCGGGGGGGATGTACTCCTCCAGCACGATGTGCGCGTTCGCTCCGCCGAACCCGAACGAGCTCACGCCCGCCCTGCGCGGATTCGTCCGGCCGTCCTCGCTGATCGGCGCTTCCCACGGCGTGAGCTTCTCCGCGATATAGAACGGTGTGCCCTTGAGGCTGATGTAGGGATTGAGCTCCTCGAAGTGGACGTTCGCCGGAATCTGCTTGTGCTGGATGGCCAGCAGGGCCTTGAGCAGGCTGGCGATGCCGGCGGCAGTCTCGAGGTGGCCGATGTTCGTCTTGACTGTGCTCAAGCCGCAGTGCGGGACCGTGGCGGGAGGCTTGTTGTGCTTCCTGTACAACTCCGCAAACGCCTTCCCCAGCGCCTGCACCTCGATCGGGTCGCCGAGACTGGTGCCGGTGCCGTGGCATTCGATGTAGCCGACGGTGGTGGGATCGATGCGCGCCTTTTCATACGCCTCGACGAGCAGCTCCGCCTGCGCGACCGAGTTCGGCGCGGTCATGGTCGTCACTTTCCCGCCATGGTTCTCGGCCGTCGCCCTGATCACTGCATAGATATGGTTCCCGTCCCTCTCGGCGGCGGCCAGGGTCTTGATGAAGATCGCCCCGCAGCCCTCGCCTCGCACGTAGCCGTTCGCACGCTTGTCGAAGGTCTTGCACTTGCCGTCGGGGCTGAGCATGCCGGCCATGCTGAAGGAGATGTAAGCGGCGGGACTGAGCATGACCTGGACGCCGCCGACGATGGCCATCTCGCAGCTGCCGGTATGGATCGACTCGATGGCGCGGTGCAGGGCGACGAGGGAGCTGGAGCAGGCCGTGTCGATCGGTGCGCTCGGCCCGTGCAGGTTCAGCAGGAACGAGACGCGGTTGGCGAGGATGGAGTGCGAATTCCCGGAGGCCGTGTAGCCGTCCAGCACGATCTCGTTGGCGGTCAGGAGATCGACGTAATCGTTCGTGGCCACGCCGACGAACAGGCCCGTTCTCGTGCCGGAGAGATCGGAGACCTTCTGCCCCGAGTCCTCGATCGCCTTCCAGACCGTCTCGAGGAAGATCCGCTGCTGCGGATCCATCATGTGTGCTTCCCGGGGGGAGATCCCGAAGAACAGCGGGTCGAACTTGTCGACCTCCTTCATGAAGCCGCCCCACCTGGAGCTCGACTTGTTCTGTTCCTTCAGCGGATCGCCGTCGTAATCCTCCCAGCGCCAGCGGTCGGCCGGGATGACCGAGATCATGTCCTTCGAGCTCTTCAGGTTCTCCCAGAACTCCCCCAGGTCCGCCGATTCCGGCATCACGCCGCTCATGCCGACGATGGCGATGGGAGTGTTGGCGAAGCGCAGCTCCGGCGAGAAGCCTCCGCCCGGCGGGACGGCCGTCGCGGCCCGCTCGTGAGCGGTGGGATCCCACCCTTTGCCGGTGACGAAGCCGGCTTCCTGCGCGCGTGCAGCGGGCTGCTGCGGCACGGGCGTCGCGCTCTGACTGGCGGCGGCGGAGCCGCCATAAAACTGCAGGATCTCCCCCTTCCGCTCACTCGACAGGTATTTCGCGATCTCGGCGATCGAGGGATAGTCGAAGAACAGGACCGGCGTGATGTCGAGGGCATACTTCTCGTTGACCGCGTTGGCGAAGGTGGTCAGTCCGATGGAGTCGAAGCCGAGGTCCAGCAGGATCTTGTCCTGCTCGATATCGGCCGCCTCGAGCTTCAGCAGGTCCATCACGATCTGCGTCATGTCTCTCTGCAGGCGTGCGAGGAGCTCCCCGTCTGCGACGGACACGGTGGCGGCTTGACCCGCTGCCGCGGGAGACGGCGCCGGCGCAGCGGCGGCGGGAGCCGGTTTTCTCAGTCCCCACGCCAGCTCCACCCTCTCCTGGATGCCTTCCACCACGACGAACTGCGTTCGTGCCGAGGCCAGGCCGCGGACGAAGGCGTCGAGCCCCGTGGCCGCGCTCAACACCCGGATCCCGGCGGCCTTCTCGAAGAGCAACTGGGTCTGCGCGTCGACCTTCATCCCGCCGTCCGCCCAGATCGACCAGTCGAGACTGAGCGTCTTGCCGGAACGCGCTCCTGCTGCCCGGCGCGCTTCGCGCCCGGCGGCAAACGAGTCCATGAAGTGGTTCGCGAAGCTGTAGTCGCACTGGCCGGCGTTGCCCATCACCGCGGCCAGTGAGGAGAACGTCACGAAGAAGTCGAGGTCTTCGTCTTTGGTCAGCTCGTCGAGATGAAGAGTCCCGTACACCTTCGGCGCCAGGACCGCGCTCATCTCCTCGGCGGTCTTGTTCCTGATGAGCGAGTCCCTCAGTACGCCCGCGGCGTGGATGACGCCATGGATTGCGCCGAACCGCGACTTGCACTCGTCGATGAGGCTCCGCACCTGCTCGCGGTCGGAGACGTCCGCGGGAAGGTAAAGCACCTCTGCGCCTGACTTGCGGAGCTCGTCCAGCCTGGCTTCGCGCTCGGCCGACAGTGCGGACCGGCCGGTGAGGACCAGCCTCGCCTTGTGCTCCCTCGCCAGGTACTCGGCGAAGATGAGGCCCAGCCCCCCCGCGCCGCCCGTGATCAGGTAGACGCCGTTTTCGCGCGGCGCAGCACCGCTCGCAGGAGCGGCATCTTCCAGCTCGAAGGACTCGAGCTTCCGGATCGAACGCTCCTGCCCTTCATAGAGGATGGCAGTCGCGTCCTGCGTGCGCGCGTCGAGCTCGGCCAGCACGGCATCGACGACGTCGCTGTCCCGGCGGACTTCGATCGCCTTGCACAGCAGCTTCGGATGCTCCAGGCGGAGCGTGTTGACGAAGCCTCGCATCGCCTCGTTGTGCGGCTGGACCTCCCCCGCGCCCGACGTGTGGAGATAGAGCAGTTGGACCGTGCTCTCCAGTTTCTGTGCGATCAGCGCCTGGCAGAGGAAGAGGAAGGAGTAGACGCCCTTCTCCAGTGACTCTTCCAGGGCCTGATCGCCGGCCGCCCACGCGAAGCAGATGTTCTCGACCACGCTCCCCTTTTCGGTGAGGGCTGCGAGCAGGCGGACAAAGTCGTCCTTCGACCGCGGGCTGACCGTGTACGAGCCGTCGCCGGTGTCCTCGAAACCGTCTCCCGGCCTCACGAGAATCACCTGCTCGTTCGGTCCGACCCGGGCGCGATACGAATCGCGCAGCGCCTCGTCGTTCGCGAACAGCAGGAGAGAGCGGGGCCCGGGCTGCTTTGCCGTCTCGGAGACCAGCGGCGCTTTCTCCCAGTCGTACGAGTAGTACAGCCGGGAAACGCCGTCCGCGGCGGCCGGCTTCTCATAGAGCTCGCGCAGCGGCACACCGACGGATTCGCGGATCCTGACCAGGATCTTCCCCGCTTCGTCGACGATGAGCACGTTGCTCTTCACCACCTTGGAGCTCTTCCTGTCGTCCTTGACCTCGGTGACATAGCTGAAGCAGTTCGGCTGCAGCGGATGGAGGATCTCGACCTCGCCGATCGAGAACGGGACGAACATCTCTCCCACCTGTCCGCCGAGGTGTGCGGCCATGCCGGCCTGCAACGAACCGTCGAGGAGGGAGGGGGGCAGGATCATGCTCTGGAGGTCGGCCTCCCGGAACGAGGGCAGCTTCAGCACGCCCAGGGTCTCGGCGTCGTTCTTATAGACGTCCTGCAGGACCTGGAAGCTCGGGCCGAGCTCCAGGCCGAAGGCCTTGAACAGCGGATAGGCCGTCTCGCCGTCAGTGACCTTCACGCACCTCGCGCGGATCGCGTCGAGGTCGATGAATTCGGGCTCCGCGGCCGCTTCCTGCTGCGTCGCGTACGCGAGGCTGCCCTGCGAATGCAGCACCTTGGTGCCGCTGTCGTCATTGCTGAAGACCTCGAACCGGACCGTGGCCTCGTTCGGCTTGAGCTCGACGAAGACGTCCTTGGGGATGGAGCGCTGCACTGCGATCGGGCTCACCCAGAGGATGTTTTTGATCCGCTGGACCTTCCTCCCCGCCGCGATCTCCCCCGCCTTGCGCGCCAGCTCGAGATACGCGGCACCAGGCAGTGTCGGGATGTCGGAGACGTGGTGGTCGTAGATGAAGAAATCGCGCTCGTGAAACGACTTCCGGAAGAGCTGCCGTTCGAACGTCGACTCGTTGCTGTCGATCATCGGGTGCAGCCCCGCGGCCGACTGCAGCGAGCGGCGGACCGCCGACCGCTCGTAGGCCCAGTGCCGCTTGTCCGCGAAGGGATAGGTCGGCATCGAGATGGTCCTGCCCGACCCGTCGGACGGGAAGCCCTGCCAGTCCGCCAGCAACCCCTCGGCCCACAGCGCGGCAATCCTCTGCCGGTCGCTGTCCTGCGAGACGATCCGGATGAATTCCTGCTTCTCGCGGCGCTTCAGCAACCGCGTGACCCCGTCCCCCTTCACTTGGCCGACAGCGATGTCCTCACTCTTCTTGCCGTCGGTGAAGCGGCCCAGCCTTTCGAGCAGCTCTTCCTTTGTCTTCGCGAGGACCGCGACGCGGTGCTCGAACGACTTCCGCCCATGCTGCAGCGTGTATGCAACGTCATTGAGCTCGATGCCGTTCGCTTCGACGAAGCTCCCCAACCGGACCGCGGCCTCGCGCAACTGGTCTTCGGTGCGCGCGGAGAGGGGGAAGATCAGCTGGCGCACGCGATCGGGCGCTGCATTCGGCTGCCGGAGCGGCTCGTAGCTCTCCAGGATGATGTGCGCGTTCGAGCCGCCCGCGCCGAACGAGCTGATTCCCGCGCGCAGCGGAAGCGGCATCCCGTCCACTTCCTTCGCCTTCCACTCTTCCAGCTGCTGGACGACGTAGAAGGGCGAGCGCTCGAAGTCGATGAATCCGTTCAGCTCCGCGGAATGGAGCGACGGCACGAGCCGCCGGTGCTTCATCTGCAGCAGCACCTTCGAGACGCTGACCACGCCGGCCGCCGCTTCGAGGTGGCCGATGTTGCTCTTGATCGAGCCGATCGCGCAGGTCTGATTTCCCGCCGGCTGGAAGGCGTTGCTCAACCCCGTGATCTCGACCGGATCTCCCAGCTCGGTGCCGGTGCCGTGCGCCTCCACGTAGCCGATCGTCTCGGCGTCGATGCCTGCTTCTTCCAGCGCGGCCGAGATCACGTCCGCCTGCGCTTTTGGATTCGGGACCGTATAGCCGCTGGTCCGCCCGCCGTGGTTGATGACGGCGCTCTTGATCACGCCATAGATGTTGTCGCCGTCCTCGACCGCCTGCTCGAGCGGCTTGATGAAGAGCGCGCCGACGCCCTCCCCCATCACATACCCGTTGGCGCCCTTGCCGAACGTGCGGCAGACGCCGTCGGGAGACAGGGCGCCGCCTTTGTGATTGATGTTGAACTTCGCCTGATGCAGGTCGAGGTTGACGCCGCCGACGATTGCCGCCGAGCACTTGCCACCCTGGATCGCCTCGCACGCGAGATAGAGGGCCGTCAGGCTGGAGGAGCAGGCGGTGTCCACCGTCAGGCTCGGGCCGGAGAGATTCAACGCATAGGAGGCGCGGTTGGCGATGCTCCAGAGGAAGGAGTTGGCGACGGTCGGGTTGCCGAGGTTCGTCTCCTCGACCGCGAGGATCTGATACATGGCCCAGACGGCGCCGACGAACATGCCGACGTTGCGGGAGGCATCGTCGCTGGCCAGCGTCTCGGGATAGTAGCCCGCGTCCTCGAGCGCTTCCCACGCGACCTCGAGGAACAGCCGCTCCTGCGGATCGAGGATCTCCGCCTCTCGCGGCGAGATGTTGAAGAAGAGCGAATCGAAGCGGTCGACGTCGTCGATGAAACCGCCGCGGTACTTTGCGGCGCTCCCATGCTGCAGGCGCTCTTCATACCGGTCCGCGGGGATCTCCTCGATGCAGTCCCTCCCCTGGACCAGGTTGTCCCACAACTGCGCCAGGTTCTTCGCCTTGGGATAGCGGCCGGCCATGCCGATGATGGCGATGTCGCCCGTCCGCTGCGGTTTGGTGCTCGCGCGCACCGGAATCGTGGCCGCGACAGGCTCGCTCGCCGGCACCGGCAGAACCTGCGGCGCCAGGACGGGCAGCGCTTCGTGCGTCACCGCCGGTTCCACGGCGTGCTGCGAGGCGTTGTGATATTCGAGCAGCCGGTACTTCGTATACACGCCGCCCAGCGGCTGCGGCGCGCTGCTCTCCATGAAGACCTCGGGGATGTCGGTCTGCGTCGAGAATGCCTGCACCAGCCGCTCGATCACGCTCTCGACCTGCTCGCGGTTCAGGCCGACCGGGATGGCCAGCCGCACGAGATCGTTGATCGCCGTGCGCTTCTGCATCCCCACGCTGTGGGCGCCCGCGCGCACTCCGGCAGTGAGGTACAGCCACGAGAGGAATGACGCGACCGGATCGCTGAGGTCCTTGAATTCCGCGAGCTGCCGGACGTCGATCAGGATGCAGTGCGCGCCCACCGGCTGCACGACGGGCACGCCGTGCTCCACGAGCGCCGCCGCGATGGTGCGCACGGCTTCCATCCGGCGGAGCACCTTCGCTTCGATCTGCTTCCGGTTCTGCAGCGACAGCGCGATCAGCTTCCCGTCGATCAGGTCGATCCCGGCGCCTTCTTCCTGCAGGAGCTCCTGGAGCCGTGCAAACAGCGCGGCGTCGTTCGTGGCCACGATGCCGCCCTTGTCGACGCAGAAGTCCTTGGTCAGGCTGCCGATGACCGCGTCCGCGCAGGAGAGAATCTCGCGCACCACCGCCCAGACACCCTGCCCCGCATGCTCCGCTTCGTGCTCGACCAGGAACTGCGCGTTCTCCACCACCCGCGTGACGTCGAGCACGAGCGGGATGGAATGCGGGGCGAGCAACGCCTTCACCTCGCGCAGGTGCTGCAGGGAGACGGGATTTCCGCCCGCGGCGTTGTCGCTCACCTCGATGCAGACGAACGGGATCGCGGCCGGATCCTGCGCCACCAGCGCCGCGAACGGCTCCCACGCCAGGTTGCCCTTGTAAGGCTCCGGCGACTTCAGATCGAAGAGGGCCGGATGCGGGAGCTCTCTCGGGTCGAAGCCCTTGTCGATCTGGTGAAAGATCGTGCTGGGGAAGAGCAGGTTCTGCGGGACGACGCCCTTCTTCGCCCGCGCCTTGAAGAAGATGTGCTCCGCCGCCTGTCCCGAGCTGGTGAGGACGAAGTGCGCGAACGGAAAGACCGCGCGCAGGCTGTCGTCGACGTTCACCGGCTGGTGGAGCTGCGCGTGGAGCTGTTTCATCTGCGCGTGGATGGCCGGCAGCTCCAGTTGCGACCAGGAGTCGGTCTTCAGGTCGAAGTCGACGTGCTCGTGCGCGATGTTGAGAGGATTGAACCCGGAGTCCGAAAGGATGCGCGCCCGATCCCCTGCGTCGGCCGACACGACCCGCTCGCCGCGTGCAGCGGACGGCGGCGGCAAAGGTGCCGGGCGGCGCACCGGCGGCGCTGCGACCACCGGTGCCACAACCAGCGGCATAGCGGCACGCGGCACGTCGACGGTGTGATTTCCCTGATCCGGAGTCTGCATCTTCACCGGGTCGGCGATCATCATGATGATGTCGAGCACGTTGCCGGGGTTGTCGCTGCCTGCCGGACGGCAGAGGAAGATCGGCTTGTTCTCGGGGCGGAACTTGTTCTTGAACTGCAGATTGCCTTCGTCGTTGAAGATGTTCTGCGCGCGGAGGTCATCGAGGATCCGGTCGATCTCGGGATCGGCGCTGGCGGACGGCTCGAGCTTGCAGCCGTACGTCCCGCCGAGGCTCAGCACGTCGCGGCCTTCGCGGACGAGCGTCTCGATGATCTGCACGATCCCGAATTCCAGGCCTCCCAGCGGCATGTCCGGAAGGTAGAACTCCAGGTCCATCAGGTAGCCGTTCTCCTCCGCCGACATCGCGGTGATGAGGATGGCGTTCTGCAGGACGTCGTCGAGATACGTGAGGAAGATGCGGTGCTCGGAGTCCAGCGTGCCGGCGGCGATCTCCGCCTTGAGATCGTGGACCAGCGGGTTGACCATCGTCTTCGAGGCGCACCACTTGTCGATGATCGCGGCGATCTGCGCGTCGGTCTGCCGGTCGGAGCCGCATCGATACTCTTCCGTGCGGCACCGGCCCGATTTCTGGAATTTGGCCACCTGATACCGCAGCCGGCGGGACGGGCCGCCGTGGAGCGTGAATTCCTGCAGCCCGGTGATGCGCTGCAGGACGCCGAACGGCGTCGCGGAGAACGGCGTGCCGCCGATCGGCGGAAGCTGCTCGTCCACGAGGAGGTTGAGCTGCAGGCCCCTCGCGGAGCAATGCCGGTACACCTCCTCGAGGAGCACCGGCACATGGTCCCGCGGTCCGGTATAGCCGTAGACCAGGATGATGTCTTTGGTGCGGCCGTAGTTGAAATAGCCGCGCCGCTCGCTGCCGATGAAGACGTTCGGCGCGATCTTCCTCGTCCCCCGCGAGACCGCTCCCTCGACCTTGTGGCGCGTATAGAGTCCCTGCAGGAGCTCCTTCAACTCCGGATGCCTGAAGGCGTCCCTTTCCAGCATGAGAATGGGCGCTGCCTCCGGCGTTAGGGCAGGTGGTGGCGCTTCGACGTGCACCTCTGCCGGCTGCTGTTGCGGTGCACGGTCATGCGCATACGAGCCTGCGCCCTGTAGTGCATCTGCAAACCTGACTGCAAGAGTCTGCTCATGCTCTTTGACGAAGTACTTTCCGAGATCGTTGACGTTGAAGTTCTCGAAGAGCAGGCTCTTGGGGAGCGTGCCGAAATCAGCCTCGAGCTTCTTGATGATCTTCAGGACCTGGAACGAATTGATTCCCAGCTCGCCGAATACGGTGAACGAGTCGAAGTGAGGATTCAGCTCACCCGCGGCCGCCTCGGCAATGACCGATTTCAGGTAGGACTCGGTCAGGTCTCGTAGAAGCTCGTAGTCCATGATTTCGACCGCCCGCGGTGAGAAACAGGTACCTATAGGCGTGATGAGACGCCTTTAGCTGTCTTGTTGCTGCTGAATTTGTTGCACCAGGCGGGTCAACACATTTCCCGGGCCGGTCTCGCTGAACTGCGTCACGCCCTGGCCGAGCAGGTAGCGGATGCTCTGCGTCCATTGCACGGATTGCGTGATCTGGCTCACCAGGAGCGACTTCGCCGACTCCGCCGCGCCGTTGTCGGAGGGGTAAGGACGGGCAGTGGCGTTGGCGACGACCGGAATCCTCGGCGCCGAGAACGACATCGGTGCCAGGAAGTCGCCGAACGCCTTCGCGGAGTCCGACATGTAGCGCGAGTGGAAGGCGGCGCTGACCTGCAGCGGGATGTACATCTGCGCGCCTCCCTTCTCGAAGAAGGGGCCGGCCCGCTTGACGTCCTCGACCGGGCCCGAGACCACGGTCTGCGAGGGAGAGTTGAAGTTGGCGACGTCGATGCTGGTCAGGCCGTTGTCCTTCAGCACGTTGCCGATCTTGCTCGCGCCGAGGCCGATGACCGCGCCCATACCGCCGTTGCGCGCCTGCGACATCAGCTCGCCCCGCTTCTTCACCAGCCGCAGTCCGGTCAGGAAGTCGTAGACGCCCGCGGCGAGCAGCGCGTTGTACTCGCCGAGGCTGTGGCCGGCGAGATACTCGGGCCGGGTTCCCTGGCTCACGGCCTTGTAGTAATGCAGCGCATTGACGACGTAGAGACTGGGCTGGGTGAACTGTGTTTCCTTCAGCCGGTTCTCCGGGTCTTCCAGGCACAGCGTGCGCATCGAATAGCCGACGATGGCATCCACGTCCTTCTCGACCGCGGCATATTCAGGCACGTCGAACAGCCCCTGGCCCATGCCGCGTTTCTGTGAGCCCTGACCGGGAAATACGAAAGCAGTCATTTAACTCTCCTGGCTGCGGGGATCTGAGACCCGCAGGAATTCGAAGTCGAACGGTTTTTCTGTGTGCAGCGGGACGGACTGGCGGACGATCAGCTCCGGCGATTGCGCTCCGGCTCTCTCCGCGCAGACCGCGACCAGATACTCCGGTCGCGGGCGGAACTGCCAGAACTGCCAGCGTGCGGCGTCATCGGCCAGCTCCGGATCGATCACAATGCCGACCGACCGATCGTCTGTGTAATGAAAGCTGAATTTGTCGAGCGGCAGGGAGAGCCCCATGCCGCGGGCCTTGATATAGGCTTCCTTGAACGTCCAGTACTCGAAGAACCGGTACTGCTGTTCGTGCCGGGGCGTGGCATTGAGTGCCGCGACTTCCTGCGGTGCGAAATAGCGGTCCGCGATGTCGAGCGAGACCTCGCGGGCGTGCACATTCTCGATGTCCACTCCCAGCGCGCGTCCCCGGGCCACTCCCAGCACGATCAGGCTGTGCGTGTGGGAGATATTGAACGACAGGGCTGCGCCGGCGCCCTGGGCATTGACGATGTCGGGACGGCCATAGGCATTCGGCGAGAAGACCCACTCCGCGGGATCGATGGCGATGTAGCGTGACAGGACCGTGCGCACCAGCGCGCGCGTGACGAGATAACGAAGCCGGTCTTTCGCAAAATAGAACCGCGGTTCCTGCGCCCGCTCCGCGGGGTCCAGCAGCTCGCGGTATGCAGCATGGAGCGTCTCGTCTGCTGCTTCGTCGTAAAACGCCAGCCACAGGTGAATCTGGGCGGACGTGAGGGGCAGAAGGTCGCCCGGCGCGCCGCTAGCAGTCATGAATGCAGAGCAGGCGCTTCGAGGTGATCATGGTTTCGCTCGGATAGCCGAACGCATTGTTGATGTAGGTCACGCCCTCGAGCTTCACATGGCGGTTGACGTGGCTGTGTCCGTACACGTGGATGGTGGCGTTGAGCCTGCGCAGTTGCCGGTCCAGCCGCGTGGAGCCGAGGATCGGATACAGCAGCTTGCCGGACCCGGGGATGAACCAGGGCATCACGTCGATGCGGGGGAGAAAGTGCGAGTACGTGATCACCTTCTCGCCCACCCGGCTCGTGTGGCCGTCGTTCAATGCGGCAAAGTGCGCCGCCACGTCCTTCTCCTGCAATCCGTCCGGCCAGCGGCAGGCGCGGTAGTCCATCCACATCGCTTTCAGCTCATGACTCGGCTGGCCAAAGGAGTAGTCGTACCAGCCCAGTAGAGGAACGATCGCCACTCCCCGTTCGCGATAGATCTCCATCGAGGCACCGCTCGATTCGACCGCCGCGCGCACCTCGTCGAACTTCTGCATCGAGTCTTTCTGCGGATCGTCGCGGATCACCCAGAGGTCGTGGTTTCCGGGGACGAAGAGGACTTTTCTGAAGCGTTTGGCCAATGTGCCGAGACACCACTCGAGAAGGCTCAACGTGTCGGTCAGGTCGCCCGCGACGATCAGCACGTCGTCCTGATATTCGGCGCTCGACAGGTTGGCCACCCAGCGGGCGTTCACGTCGTAATCGATGTGGATGTCGGAGACGGCAAAGACTCGCATCGGTCAGTGCCGGCTCGACGCCAGCACGGCCGCCAGGTTCTTCTGATCGTTTCCAAAGGGCGTCATGATCGGGTGTGCGGTCGACCTCGTGGCCGCGGGCAGCCCGTACTTCAGGAACGTCGCCAGCGTCCCGGCCGGTCCCACGTCGAGATAGCGCCGGGGGCCGTCCTGCTCCAGGCGGGCCGTGGTCTCGCGGAACCGGATCGGGTGGCGCACCACGTCCCAGAAGTAATCGTCGCCGAGAGCGGTCACGGTGTCCGTTCGATCGCAGCACACCAGCGGCAGCCTCGCCGGCTTGTACCGGATCGATTGCATGAACGACCCGAACGGGGCCTTCGCTTCATCGATCCACTGCGAATGAAAGGGAAAAGAGACCGGGAGGCGCTGAAACGTGACGCCTTTCTGCTTCAGTGCCGCTTCGAGCTCCGCGAGCTCCGTCCGTTTTGCCGATACGACGAAATGGGAAGAGAAGTTGACGCCGGCCAGCTCGCTGCGGCTGCTGAGAAAGTCCTCGCCGAACAGCGCCGGATCGGCCAGGACCGCGGTCATCCCTCCCGGCTCGCACGATTCCTCGAACGCGGCCGCCTGCCGCAGCACCGCCTGCAGTGCATCCTCGACGTCCATGAGGCCTGCCACGGCTGCAGCCGCGAACGAGCCGAGACTGACGCCGAGGACCATATCCGGCAGTACGCCGGCGTCGATCAGCGTCTGTGCCAGTGAGTACTCCACCATGAAGATCGCCGGGTGAGTCAGCGACGTGCGATCGAACGGATCTCCCTTGCCGCGCGCGGCGGAATAGAGAGTCTCGAGCACCGACCGGCCGGACGATTGCCGCACGATCGCGTCGAGCCGGAGCATCCATTCGCGAAACGTGTCGTTGCCCTCGTACAGCGGTTTCCCCATGTGGAAGTGCTGCGACCCCTGGCCGGAGAACATGAACACCGTTTCCACTTACGTTTTCTCCCAGGGGAAAAGGCCGTGCTCGACGTACCGGGTGATGGCCTGCAGATTCACCGTGTCGGAGAACACTTCCAGGTTGCCGGCAACCGCGGACGCCCTCAGATCCCGCAGCGGCATGCTCACGCGGTACATGTAGGTCTTGTAGCGCCGGATGGCGGTTTTCGACAGACGGCGCAGCCGCTGCAGATGCCTGCGCAGCAGGACCTCGCTCGCCGGCTCGACCGCATCGGCCAGCCCCCACTCCAGCGCCTGTTTCGCCGCGATCGGCACCGTCATCATCGTGAGGTAATTCGCCTTCTGAAACCCGATGCGCCGGATCAGGAACGGCAGCACGCAGGCGGGATAGAGCCCGAACAGCAGTTCGGAGAGACTGAACGTCGCGGTCTCGTCGGCGAGCACGATGTCGCTTGCGGCGACGAATCCCACCCCTCCCGCGTTCGCCTTTCCCCGCACGTGAGAGATCGTCACGTAAGGGCCGGTGGCCATACGCAGCCACAGATCGTACAGCGGACCAGGACCGTCGCCGTCCTCCTCCCGCGCGCCGGCAATGCCTTTGAAATCGGCGCCATAACAGAACACTTCCGGGGTACCGCTCACCACGATCACGGTCGCCGCTTCCTCGCACAGCGACAGCACGTGGTTGCACTCGCGGACGAGCTGGCTGTTGATCGTGTTGTTGGCCTCCGGCCTGTCGATCTGCAAAAAGCAGATCGACTCCTGAAACTCGACCTTGAGGGTTTGGTAGGAAGTCATGACGACCAGCACAGCGCCGTATTGACGCCGCCGAAGCCCATGCTCAACGTCAGGGCGTTCTCGATCTGGTGTTCCGCCGGCTCGTTCGTCACCCACTGGAGCGACGGGTCGATCGGGTTCTCCAGGTTGCGCGTGGGATGCAGGCGGCCGGCCTGCATCTGCAGCAACGTTGCAATCACTTCCACCGTGCCGGCGGCGCTCAGGCCATGGCCGGTGAGCGACTTCGTCGCGTTCAGCCGTGCGCCCGTGAGGCCGCACGCGTGCAGGGCCTTCAGCTCCGTTTCATCTCCCACGCCGGAGCCGGTGCCGTGCGGGTTGACGTAGTCGACCCGTTCCGGCAGCCATCCGGACGCGCCCAACGCGCGCTGAATGGCCTCCGTTTCTCCCTCCAGCGACGGGTCGGGGTTGCGGTTGCCGTCCATGGCGATCCCCCAGCCGCGCAACGCGGCGTACGGCTTCGCGCCGCGGCGCTCGCTCGATTCCAGTGACTCGATCACCACCGCCCCGCACGATTCGCCGAAGATGAAGCCGTCGCGATCGCGATCGAACGGACGGCACGCCAGTGCCGGCTCGTCGTCGAATCGATCCGAGCCCATCGCGCCGATTGCCCGGAATCCCCGGCACTCCCAATGGGACAGATCCATGAGCGCGCCCAGCGCGATGCACACATCCACCTGCTTCGCGAGCACCGCCTGCGCCGCCTGCACGATCGCCAGCTGCCCGCTCGCCGACGCCCCGCCCACGGTGTACGCGAGGCCGCGAATCCCGAACTGTGACGTGCAGAAGCCGCACAGATCGGAGTCCATGAACGACAGCGCATACGTGGGACGCAGGAACGCGGGAGACTCGCGATGCGCTTCGTGCACGAGCGTCAACTCGCGCTGCTGGACGTTCGAGCCGCCGACGATCAGGCCGATGCGCCGCGGATCGACATCACCGAGCCGCGCCTCGCTCCACGCTTCTTCCAGCACGACCATCGCGGCCTGCGCGGAGAGCGAAGCCGCGCGTATCGTCTGCCGCGCGATCCCAGCCGGGAAGACGATCTCCTGAATTTCCGCGCCGACGTATGCGGACTCCCGCTGCCGGCCCGGCCGCTGCATCACGCGAAACGCGCTACGGCCGCTCAGCAACGCATCCGCAAACGCGCCCTTCCCCTGCCCGATCGCCGAGATGACGCCCATCCCGGTGACGACCGTTTCAGGCGGCATGCAGTTTCTTCATGAACAACTCCGCCAGCTCGCCGATGTTCCTCGGGCCGAACAGCTCGACGCGCGGAACCGACAAGCCGAGGGATTCCTGGACGAGCATCGCGATCTCGGCGCGATCGATCGAATTCGCCCCCAGGTCCACCAGGCGGTCTGTGGCGGCGAACTGGTGCTCGTCGAGGTTCGGCACGATCTCGCGCGTATGCCTGGCGATGAGCTCGAGCAAATCCGTGGTGGTCATGCCACGGTCCCCGCTTCGGCGATCGCCTGCACGGCGTGGTTGCGCTTGTCCTCCACGATCTTGCCGTCGAACAGCGCGACCTGGCGGCTTGCCTGTGCGGCCCAGTGCGGGTCGTGCGTGACCATGACGATGCTGCTCCCCTGCTCGTGCAGTGCGCCGAGCAGGTCCATGACCAGCTGCGCATTCTTCGAATCGAGGTTCCCCGTCGGCTCGTCGGCGAGCAGGACTTTCGGCCTGCCGACCAGGGCGCGGGCGATGGCCACACGCTGCTGCTGGCCGCCCGACAATTGATCGGGGAAATGCTTCTGGCGATCGGCGATCTTCACCTGCTCGAGCGCCGTCAGGACCAGTTCGCGCCGCTGCTTGCGGTTCAGGTCATCGCGGTAGGTCAACGGCAGCTCGATGTTCTCGAACACGCTCATGTCCCCGATCAGGTTGAACGCCTGAAAGATGAACCCGATCCCCCGGTTGCGCGCGCGGGCCTGCTCCGTGGAGCTCAACCCGGTCGCTTCCGCGCCGTTGAGGAAGTACTTCCCCTCGGTCGGCGACGACAGCAGTCCCATCACCGACAACAGCGTCGATTTCCCGCACCCCGACGGGCCGGTGATCGAGACGTACTCGCCGGCGTCGATGGTCAGATGAATGTCGTCGAGCGCCCAGGTCTCGACTTCTTCGGTGAAGAACACCTTCTTGATGCCTTGCAGGTCGACGAGGTGCGGGGTCGTCATAGTCAGCTCCTGATAACGGATTCGGATTCGTAAATGGATGGCTAGTCGTAACGCAGTGCGTCGCCCGGTTCCAGGGCGATCGCACGGCGGCTGGGGATGTAGGAGGCCGTAAAGATGACGGCGGCCATGAGCAGGACCGCGCCGAAGGTGACGGGGATCAGGTAATCGAAGATGTTGGTGAATCCCCTGCTGAAAGCGGGCATCACCAGGATCCCCAGCGCGACCCCGACCACCGCGAGGGCCAGGTAGACTGCTCCCTGCCGCATGAACATCGACGTGGCGCGCCGCGCCGTGGCGCCGAGCGCGCGGCGGATGCCTACTTCCTGCGTGCGCCGCGCCACCGAGCGGGTGATGAGCCCGAACAGCCCCGAGGCCGCGATCAGCGCGGTGATGAACGCAAGCGTGGTGAAGGCCGGGACCAGCGCCTCGTACTCCACCTTCATCGCGGACATGTAGTCATCGAGCGTCTGCAGGTTGTTGAGCGGCAGGTCGCGATCGACGCTATAGGCGGCCGCCCGGAGCGCGACCCGGCCGTTCGTGACCGTATTCGGCAATCGCGCCAGCAGATGGAAGGCCGGCGGCGCCGCCTGGCGCAAGGGCTGGTAAAGGACGCCGATATCTTCTTTGCGATAGGGACGGCCGGCGACGGGAGAGACGACGCCGACGACGGTGAGCCAGGGGCCGTTCTCGGTCGGCGTCAACTGGATGCGCTTGCCCAGCACGTCCTGGCCGGGCCAGTAGCGCGCGGCCATTTCGTCATCGACGATGGCCACCTTGAGCGAGCTCATACCGTCGGTCGTGTCGAACAGGCGCCCCTTGCGCAGGCGGAGTCCCAGCAGCTGGAAATAGTTCTCCGAGACCACGGCCACAGGCAGCGTGAACAGCCCCTGCTTTCCTGTGCGCTGGGCTGTCTCGATCGAAGCCGCGACCCTGTTCGGCTTGCTGGGAGGCGCGGAGGCGAAGGCGAGATCGGCGCCGGGGATCCTGCTCTCGATCGCCGCCGCCAGGTCTTCCCAGTAACGAAGGCGCTTGACCGGTTCGGCATAACGCTCGTCGAAGATCGTGGGCGCGGTCGGAACGATGATCGCGGCGGATTGCAGGCCGGAAGGCTTGGCGACCTCTTTCCTGACCGCCAGCACGATACTCGTACAGACCACGAGCACCACGCACGACACCACCACTTCCACACCGACGAGCAGCCCGGCGCTCCTGCTCCTGCCGCGGCTCGCCGAGCCCTTCCCGCTGCCTGCCAGCACGACCGTGGGATCCTGCCTGACGATCCGCCACGCGGGAATCAACGTGCTGAGCAGCCAGATCGCCACGGCGAAAACTACCGCGGCCAGGAGGTCGACGGGGCGGAACTCCAGCATGAGGGATTGCACCCGTCCGGCCGCGAGCACCGCCGTCTTCGCATTGGCGCTTCCCTGCGTCCAGCGAACGAACATGACTGCCAGTCCCCACCCCCCGATGAGGCCCGCGAACACGACCGGCCCGGTCTCCACCAGGCATTGCCGCAGCAGGCGGGGGCGCGAGGCACCGAGCGCGGTCCGCAACGCGAGCTCGCGGCTGCGCTCCAGCAGGCGCGCCAGGAACACCATGCTGATATTCACGGAGCCGAGCAGCATCACCAGTACGGGGATCGTGATCAGCAGCACGATGATCGGCGTCGCGGAATAGCTCAGCATCCGGCGCCCGGGGATCACCAGCAGGTGGCGCGCGGGATTGAACAGCTCCGGATGCTCGCTGTTGACGCGGGCCACCGCGCTGTTCATCTCGTTCTGCAGCGCGGCGGTGTCCTGGTTCTGGCGCGGGAGGATGAGCGGGGACAAGGTCATCCTCGCGTCGGAGGGGCGGGCGAGGATCGGAAGCTGCAGCGGCAGCCAGATCTCGAAATCGGCGAACGCGTAAAAGTCCTTCATCATCACGCCGACGATCTGCGCGGGTGCCGCGTCGATGCGGGTGATCTTCCCGACCACGCCGGGATCGGCAGCGAAGAAGTTCTGCCAGGTCTCGTAACTGAGGATGGCCACCGGAGTGGCCCCCGGCTGGCTGTCCGTCTCGCGGAACGTGCGGCCGAGGAGAGGCTTCACCTGCGCGAGCAGGCGGGGACTGACGGGCGACGCGCGCAGGCTCGTGCTGGCCTGCCCTTCACTGAGCACGGCACGGCGGCTCGCGAACGCGCCGACGAAATCGACCGAGCGATTGCTCTTGAGCAGTTCCTGGTAGGTGTACGCGTCGACGCTGATGGGCAATGGTGGAGCCGAGCCGTCGACAGCGATCTGCACGCTGTACCAGGGGTCGGAATCCGGCAATCCGAGGGGCTTCCACAACTGCGAATAGGCCAGCGTGAATGCAAACACGGCCAGGCCGACGCTGAGCGCAACGACGGCCGCGCACATCAGCGAATAGCCCCACGACTTCCTCAACAGGCGCCACGCGTATTTCAGGTCGAAACCAGGAGTCATAATCCGTCCCCAGTGCAATGCAATCTGTCGATCGGCCGGCGGAGAGCCGGCGGCGGTGTCACTTCAGGAGGATGCGCTCCTGTCCCTGCCACTCGCCGATTTCCGAGGTGATGATCCGGTCGCCCGCGCTCAGGCCTTCCAGGACCTGCATGTAATTCAGCGACACCTTGCCCGCCTTGACGGTGGCTCGCGTCGCATAGCGGCCGGCCGGATCGAGCTTGTAGACGACGATGTTCGCGTCGTTCCTGACGTAGGCAGGCTTGCCGACGTAGAGCGTGTCCGGCAACTGGCTGATGTAGATCGTTCCCTCGACCTCGAGCTGCGGGCGCGCGCCCGCGGGGAGCGGCGCCTGCAGTTCCACGTCGACGACCACTGTGCCTTCGGTGACGCCCGGGTCGACGCGGCTGACGGTCCCGTTCACGACGCCGTTGCGCGTGTCGACGACGACCTTCTGTCCCGCCTGCACCTGCGTGGCCTCGCGCGCCGGGACCTTGAGCTCGGCGTAGAGTTGGTCCTGCTGTGCGATGCGGCCGATGGGGCTGCCTGGTTGCACCTGCTGTCCGACTTCGACGTTGATGGCCTGCACGATCCCGCTGATCCCGGCCACGACCTGCAGGTCGGCGGATTCAGTCCTGGCGCGCTCCAGCGCGCGCGCGAGCTGCGCGACGCGCGATCTCTTGACGGCCAGTTGCACCTGGATGTTGCCTCGGATTTTTTCCAGGCGCTTCGACTCGATGGCGTGCGCGTTCGTCAGCTGGGTCACGTCGAGGCGCGAGCGCTTCGCTTCTATCTCAGAGATCAGCTGCTCGCGCGCCAGCGTGGCATCGGCCTCGGATTTCAATTGCGCTTTTTCCAGCGCCAGCTGTACCTGGGTGAGCACCACTTCCTGGTTCAGCATCGCGGTTTCCAGCTCGGCCTGTGTGGCCTGCAGTTCCGCCACGGCGCCTTCCCAGGAGGAGCGCGCTTCTTCCGCGCCGCCGACGAGCTGTGGATTGGTGAGCTCCACCAGCACCTCACCCGCACGCACCACCGCACCCGGCTTGACGTCCGCCTTGGCGACCCGGCCGGCAACGCGCGCGGCCACCTGCTCGATGTGCCTGGACAGCAGTTGGCCGTTGGCCGCGACTTTGACTTCCATCGTGCCCTGCTGCACCGGCTCGATGGTCAGCCGCGTCCGGTCCACCCGTTGCGTGCTGAAGTCGATATTGGCCAGCATGACACCACCGCTGATCAATGCGGACGCAATTGCCGCGACGATGGCAATGCGTTTGACCTGGGACGCTTTCGATTTCGTTCTTACGCGATCCATCCGGAACCACCGTTTACGTGAGTGACAGCCCTGTAATTGTTCGGGAAAGGAAAATGCGCGGCGCGGCCGCGTGCAATGGGAAGGGGAGTGTTTGCCGCGCGAGGGCTCAGTCCTGCCACCGGGAAAAGCCGAGCGTTTAGCTTCACCCTCTCGGTTACATCCACCGGGTTGTTGCCTAGGACGCCCGGGAACCGAACACGTCGGACGTATTGCTTCCAGGGGGAAGCGGCGCCAGCAATGATAGATCGCGGAAACGCAACTTTAACGCGTTCGCGTCAAGAAGTCAATAAACACTGCCGCCTCGACTTACGGGCGCAGGACTATTGGTAAGGAATTACCAAGGTGGGAATTACCAAGGTGGCGCGCTCAGAGCGGCTTCTTGCGGTCGGTGTTCTTCGCGCGGCGTTTCATCTGCGCGAGGATCTCGCGGGGAAACTCCACGGTAACCGACTTGCGGAGAGTGGACACCGACACGATCAGCCGCAGAGCTCCGCGCTCTTCCAGCACGATTCCGTGATAGCCGCTGAAGACACCATCCTTGATGCGCACGGCGTCGCCGGGGACGATATCCTCGCGAGGCATGAGCACGGCGCCGCTCACCTGGAGCCGCCGGATCTGCTGAAGCTCCGCCGAGAGCTGCGCCTGATCCTCGACCTCGAGCAGTTTCACCACCGCGCCGGTCCGCCAGAGCGTTTCCCTCAGGCCGTGCACCCGGCGCAGAAAGATGTAGCCGGGAAACAGCGGCAGATGAGAGACGAACGTCCTGCCGGAGGTCTTCTTCGTCTGTTCGACCTGCGGGAGGTAGAACGGCTTTCCGCCTTCCATGAGCAGCCGCGCCACCGTTTTCTCCTGCCGGCTTTTCAGGTGAGCGATCTCCCACGGCGCATCGCCAATCGGCAGCTCGAAAAGGTGATCCGGAAAGATGTCACTTTCCTTGCGCAGAATTGGCATGTGTGGGGCTAAGGACGTGCGGCTGATCTTCTTTATTCCAAAGGATTTCGGACGGAATGCCCTACTGAAAATGAGTCACGGGATTGGTCACCATTTTCGATGCGTGCTGATTGTTCATTTTGGGACATTTGCCACATATCGCGCTCAGTTCCGGCACGCTTTTGCATCGCTTCTGAGCCGGGGTGCGGTAACGGTTACACGCGCAACAGTTCGCAACTGAGCGATACTGTTGCGGTCATGGAGAAGGTGGCCGAGGTGCTGGCGGGGCTACGGGACGAGCGGAAACGGCTCGTCGTCGAGCTGTCGGGGGTCGACCGCGCGATCGCGGCGCTCGAGGAGGTCCTGGGGATCGAACGGGTGCCGGAGGAGCGGACGGTGACGGCGTCCGCGGCGCGCGCGGCGGTGGAACCGCCGGCGGCGGCGCCGCAACCGGAACCGGGTCCGTACGCCAGCCCCGGTCTGTACGCGGCAGTCGCGGCCTATCTGACGGACGCCGGCGAGCCGAAGACGGCACGCGAGATCGCGGTGGCACTGCAGGCCGGCGGCTACCCGACACGCGCGACGAACTTCACCGCAACCGTGCGGACGATGCTGCAACGAACGCTATCCTCGAGGGAATACGGCATCCGTGCGACGCCAACGGGCGGTCGCTGGTTCATGACGAACTGACCGGAGAACGCGACGACGACCTTCGGGAACACGATGATGAGATCCGGGAACACGATGATGACGTCCGTCGACGCGACAACGATGTCACGCGAACGCGACGACGACGTCCGCGAACGCGACGATGACCTCCGTGCACGCGATGACGACGTCCGCGAACGCAACGATGACCTCCACGAGCGCAACAATGACGTCGCGGAACGCAACGATCACGTCATTCGACGCAACGTTGCGTTTCGCGAACGTGCCGGCGAGGTCCGCGAGCGCAAAAACCACGTCGTCGAACGCAACGTTGCGCTCAACGATCGCAACGATGACGTCGGCGAGGCAATCGTTGCGTTCGCGGAGGCCATTGTTGCGTCAATCCCACTCATTCACGACCTCGGCGACGCAATCGATGACCTCGCGGAGGTCGTGAACGAGTCCGGCCGGCGCGTTCACGACCTCCAGGCTGTCGCGCGCCGGTGAATTCTTCACGTCGCCGTCAATGCCGCACCGAACGTCGCCGCGGCCCGGGCGAAAGCTCGCTGCTCGTGACCGCGTCGCTCAACGCGACGCCGCAGCGATTGGAGACGCGCACCCAATAGCGGCCGGGCGAGGGCGCGCTCAGCGTACTGTCGCCGGCGCCCGCGATGGGTACGCGCGTGTCGCCGCTTTCCCCTGCATACCAGCGATACGACAGCGGGAGCGCGCCGGTCGCGGAGACGCGCAGGGTCGCCCCTCCGGCGGGCTGCGCGAGGATCGCCGGCTTCGTGCAATCGGGTACCGGGGCGCCGCGATTGCTGCGCACGAACTCGAGCCATAGGGCGCGCGCCTCGGCGTCGGCGCGGACCGGCTCCGCGGCTTCGAAGTAGTTCAGCAGTTGCTCGTCGGTCTCGTCGCCGCGCAGCTCCCAGGCGTCGGCGAAGCCGAGGTAGTTGTGCGCGTTCCAGCCGTACTGCAAGGATGACGGCCGGCTGGCGTGTCGCGCGACGCCGGGAGGTCCGGGCCAGAGCCACGGAGCGCCGCTGGCCCAGACCAGGCGGCCGTCCTCGTGGCCGGCGGGATGGTAGCGGAAGGGCACGGGATCGCCGGCACGCCGCGCGCGCAACCGCGAGACGCCGTGCGTCCCGAAGCCGCCGACCAGCAGCGCGCCGCGCGGATCGACGGCCACGAGCCACGCGTAATGCGGCGCGGTGGCCGCCTCGCGCACGCCCCACCCGTCGGGATGCGGGTTCCAGTGCTCGCCGAAGACGTAGCGGCTCTGGCCCCCGTCCGGCGGAAGCCAGGCGTAGATCTCATTGAAGTGCGAGCCACCGTCGCCGTCGATGCTCTCGCCCACCGCTTTGCACCAGTAGATCCCGTTCCGCGGGCCGCTGTTGCCCCAGCGATCGACGTCCAGCCACGCCCAGCCTCGATAGTCCTCCTCGAAGTTCTGGTGCACGTTGCCGAGGAGTCGGGCGGCGCCGGTGCGGGGATCGAGGCGGCGGATCGAGCCGAAGCCGAGCTCCAGCAGCACGAGGTTGCCGTCGCTGTCGACGCGGAGGCATTGCGGCATGTAGATGTCGGCGCGCGCACCGGCCGCGGCTTCCGCCGCGGTCACGGTGACGCGGCTCAGCTGCCTGTTGGCGTCATGGTCGAAGATGTCGGACGCGCCGCGGCCCGTGAGGCGTCCCGCCATTCCGGGACTGCCGAACAGCGTCGTGACGACGCCGTCGCGCGTGATCCCGCGGATCGCGTCGTTGTCCTGGTCGGCGACATAGAGCGCATCGCTGACCGGATCGAAGACGAGCGAGGCCGGGCCGCGAAAGCGCGCGGCGTGGCGCGTCCCGTCCGCGAAGCCGGCGGAGTGATTCGGGTCGCCGGCAAAGACGCTCACGCGCACGCGGTTCGTACGCAGGTCTTCGATCTCCAGCTTCCAGATGCAGTGATCCTCGTAGCCGACCACGTACCAGATGTTCTCGTTCTTCGGGTCGATGGCGAGGTCGAGCGGCGTGAAGAACTCGCCGCGGCCGTCGGCCCACTGGCCGCGCTTTTCCATGACCGTGCGGATGGTGCCGAGCGGCTTGGAGCTCCAGACCGGATCGCGGCCGGGCTGCACGCGCCAGCCGGCCACGGTGATGATCTCGCCGTCGGGGGTCAGGTAGCGCGCCGGACCGCCGGTCTCGACGAACGCGAAGCCCCCTTTCGAATCGACCTGTCCGGAGACGTAGGCGCTCATCCAGCCGACGCCGCGCGGTCCGTCGCGAAAGGGAAGCTTCTCATGCCTCGACTCGACGCGCAGCGTGCGGTGGTCCTGGCTCTGGTTCGGATCGAGCGCGCGCGCGAACGGGACGCCGGGATGCGGCGGATCCTCCCACCACAGTTGCACCCCCGCGACGTAGTTGCCGTTGGGCGCGAGCAACTCGAGGTAAAGATCGGCGTCGTACGGCGGCGCGGTCCATGCGCCTACCTCCGGATTGGCGGGATGTCCCACCATCCGCCGCTCGCGCGAGTCGACGTACACCACGGCCGGACCGAAATCGCCGTCACCGTTGTACCCGGTCACGCCGTTGATGAGCGGCACGAGCGTGCTCACGGCACGCCCTCGCGTAAGGTGCAGGAACGCGCGATGCGGCTTGAACTCCTGCCGGTTCACCCCCCGCACTTCAACGCTGATGTCGTGAAACCCGTCGTCGAGCGCGTCCAGCGCGGGATTGTCGATGCGCAGCGTGAACCCGAACCCGCTCGACGCCGCCAGCCAATCCGACACCGGCACCCCATGCACGGTGTACCGCAACTCGATCCCGCTGTCAGCCACGGCGAGAGTCTCCGCGGCCGACCGGCTGCCGCGAAAAATGTTCACCCGCAACGTCACCGCATCCGAGGGCGCCGCGGTGTGATGCCCGCGATGCAGGTGCATCCAGTGCGGATCCTCCGGCTCGAGCCCGGCCTCCTTCAGCACCTCGATCGAATACGGCGCAAAGTGCAGCGGCCACTCCTGGGCGGCGGCGGTACGCGACAGGATTACGGCGACGAGGAGGAGGATGCGCATTCCATCAGTATTCGTCCAATTCGTTTGGAGTGCGGTGACCGCAGTCACCGCTTTACCTCGGTGCCTCGAGCGCCACGCGTGCAGCTTCGAGGCACGCAGCAAAAGCGGTGACTGCGGTCACCGCACTCCAAATGACAACACCGAGGCCACGCCCACGATGGCGATGACCACCGGCTCCGGGACGCGTTTCAGCCAGAGCAGGCAGGCTAGCGTCGCGGCGAAGATCAGGATGGTCGGGACGTCGAAGATGGCGCGGCGGGCCAACACGTAAACCGCGCCGGCGATGGCGCCTGTAGCAGCAGCGGTGACGCCGTCGACGAAGGCGCGCAGGCGGGGGTTGTCGGCGAAGCGGTTGTAGAACGGGGCGGGGAGGATGACGAAGAGGTAGCAGGGGAGGAAGACGCCGAGGGAGGCGAGGAGGGCGCCCTGGAAGCCGTCGACCAGGTAGCCGATGAAGGCGACGGTGATGACGACCGGGCCGGGGGTGATCATGGCCACGGCCACGGCGTCGAGGAATTGCTGGTCGGTGAGCCATTGGTGCTCGCGCACGACGCCGCCGTAGAGAAACGGCACGATGGCCAGTCCGCTGCCGAAGACGAAGGCGCCGGCTTTCACGAAGAACCAGAACAGCGTGCCGCCCGCCGCTCCCCCACCGCCCAGCGCGGAGAAGAACGCCGGAGGCGCGAGCGCCAGGGCCGCGGCGGGCGTTCGCGTGCGGATGAGCAGCGCGGCGAGGCCGCAGCCGAGGATCAGGGAGACTACTTCCGCCTCCAGCGCCGCGGTGGCGATGGCGTTGGCGATGAAGATCGTCCACGTCAGCCAGTCGCGGCCGAGCGTGAGGCGGACGAGCTTGTACGCGCTGCGGAGGATGATCGCGATCACGGCCGCGCCGATGCCGTAGAACGCGGACTGCATCCAGGGCAGGCCGCCGAAGCGGACGTACGCGGCGGAGATCGCGAGCACCATCAGGAACGACGGGAGGACGAACGCGCCGGCGACCAGGGTCGCGCCGAAGACGCCGGCGCGCGCCCAGCCGAGGTAGATCGCGAGCTGCGCGGCGAGCGGGCCGGGGGCGAGCTGCGCGAGGGCGAGCCCTTTCACATACTCGTCCTTCGTCACCCAGCGGCGCTCCTCGACCAGCTCGCGCTGCATCGCGCCGGCGAGGGCGATCGGGCCGCCGAAGCCGACGGTGCCGAGCCGGAGAAAGTACGCCACGAACGCACCGAGGGAGGGCGCGTGTGCGGCGTCCACCGCCGGCTCAGCGACGGCCACGCAACTCCGCCGCGAGCTCTTCGACGTGCCGGCGGATCGTCGCGGCGGAACCGTGCAGGTCGTCGCTCACCTTCGGGACGTCGTCCCAGCGCTCCACCGCTTCGACACCTGCCGGCTCGCAGTCGATGCTGACGATTCTCGCGGCGCCTCGCACGTCTTCCGGCTGCACTTGCCGCGGCTTGAACGCACCCACCGCGAATCCTTCGCGCTCGAGGAGCTCCACGACCGGCGGCAGCACGGCTTCATACGGCTCCTCGGCCGCCGCGGCGATCGCGGCGTACGGCAGCGCGTGCTCTTCCGCGAGCCGGTTGAAGTAGGACGCGGCGATCACGCTCTTCGCGCCGCCGTACGAACAGAGAAACAGGATCGTATGCTTCCTCGTCGCACTCACAATCACGAATATAGCAGTTGCTATATAGCTAACGCAATTGTTAGCATGCGATCATGTCGCGCTGGCTAATCCTGGTGCACCGCATCCCTTCACGGCCGCTCTACCTGCGCGCGAAGATGCGGCAGCGGCTGGCGGATGTGGGAGCGGTGGCGGTGAAGAACTCGGTGTACCTCCTCCCCTACGGAACCGAGGCGCTGGAAGACCTGCAGTGGATCGCGCAGGAGATCGTTGCCGGCGGCGGGGAGGCCCATCTCTTCTCCGGAGACTTCGTGGATGGCGTGGCGAACGAGGCCGCGGTCGCGCAGTTCGTCGAGGCGCGGAATGCCGACTACGACGCGATCGCGGCGGATGCAAAGGCCGCGATGAAAGCGGCGCGCAGCGCTGCCGCGGTTGCCGAGCTGACGGCGGCGCACGCGCGCCTGGCGCGCCGGCTCGAGGAGGTGCGCACCATCGATTTCTTCGAGGCGGATCGCCGCGCCGCGTCCGAGGAGGCGCTGGCGGCGATCGAGACGCGGCTGCAGAAGGACCGGAAGGAGGAAACGCGCATGATGAAAGCGAATCCCGAATTGCGCGGCAGGACGTGGGTGACCCGCCCGGGCGTGAAGGTCGACCGGATGGCCTCGGCGTGGTTCATCCGGCGCTTCGTCGACCCGAAGGCGCGTTTCCGCTTCGCCGATCCGGCGGCGGCGAAGCGCGACGGCGAGGTGCGCTTCGACATGGTCGGCGGCGACTTCACGCACGAGGAGGACCGCTGCACGTTCGAGACGCTGGTCGGTCGCATCGGCCTGCCGGACAAGGGGGTGCGCGCGATCGCGGAGATCGTGCACGACCTCGACCTGAAGGACGCGAAGTTCGGCCGCACCGAGGCGGCGGGCGTGCGGATGATGCTGGACGGCCTGATGGCGCGTACGGAGAACGACGACGAGCGGATCGAGCGGGCGCTGGTGATCTTCGACGACCTGCACGAGGCGTTGGGAAGCCGCACGAAACGGGCGCGCAAGTGACGCTCGTGCTCACGCGCGCCGACCTCGCGCCGGTGCTCACGCTCGCCGATTGCCTGCCGGTGGTCGAGCAGGCGTTCCGGCTTCACGGCACCGGTGCTCCGCCGCAGAGCATGGGCGTCCATGCCGCTGCCGGTACGTTCCACATCAAGACGGCCCTCGGCGACGCCGTGTTCGCGGCGAAGATCAACGCCAACTTCTCCGGCAATCCGCAAAGGCACGGCCTTCCGACGATCCAGGGCGTGATCGTGCTGATCGATCTCGAGCGAGGGACGCCGCTGGCCATCCTCGATTCGGCGCTGATCACGACGTTGAGAACCGCCGCGGCCACGGCGGTGGCGGCAAAGTACCTCGCCCGCGAGGATGCCGCGACGATCGCGGTGATCGGATGCGGGTTGCAGGGACGCGCGAACCTCGAGGCCCTGCAACTGGTGCGGCCGGTGTCGAAGGCGTATGCGTTCGATGTGGATGTGGAGGCCGCGCGCACGTTCGCTGGCGAGCTGCAGGCGAAGCTCGGAATCGCCGTCATCACAGACGCCCCGCTCGAGGCCGCGGTCGCCGATTCGGACATCGTCGTGACCTGCACCACCGCGCGTTCGCCGATTCTCGACACTCGCCACGTGCATCGAGGCGTGTTCATCGCCGGCGTAGGCGCCGACAATCCCGAGAAGCACGAGTTGGCGCCGGCGCTCCTCCGTGACAGCCGCGTGGTGGTGGACATCCTCGAACAGGCGGCCACCATGGGCGACTTGCATCACGCCATCGAAGCGGGCGTGCTGACGCGCGAAGACGTACACGGCGAGCTGGCGGACGTCATCTGCGGGCGGGTGGCGGGGCGAACGAACGAGGACGAAGTGTTCGTGTTCGACTCGACCGGGACGGCGTTGCAGGATGTCGCGGTGGCCTCGGTCGCGTATGCGCGCGCGGCGGAACGAGGCGCGGGGGTGGAGGTGGCGTTCGGGTGAGGCTGATATGGAGTGCGGTAACGCGAGTTACCGCTCTGACTGTTTTTGTTCGTCCTGCAGCGCGAGCAGGTCCAGCCTCCACTCCTGCCACAAGGCGAGATTGCACCAGCCTCGGAGTGCTGGACGAACAGAAGCAGTCAGAGCGGTAACTGGCGTTACCGCACTCCATATCAGTGCCGGACGGAGCGGCGGCGCGAGAATCCCTGCAGCGTCAGCGCGATCGTGGGCGTGGGCTGGCCTTGCGCGATGGTGAGCTCGCCGGTCGGTGTGCTCGCCGCGTAGCGGCCGAGGGGGTCGCTGGCCACGAAGCGGTACGTGCCCGGCGCGACGACGATGGTGAAGGCGCCGTTGTTCGTGACTGCGCCGGCGACGCGGTTGCCGGAGGGGTCGAGGGCGAAGACTTCCACTCCTGTCAGGGCGCCGCCGTTCTGGTGCGTCACCGTGCCGCTCACGCGAATGCCGCGGCGCATGGTGAAGTTGGTGGCGAGCATCGCGTCGGCCTCCACCGCCACCGGGCCGGTGGTCTCGTACGATGAGGCGTTACCGGCGTAGCTCGTGGCGTAGTTGAGTTGCGGGTCGAAGGCGACGATGCGATACGCGCCCGGCGCGACCACGGACGCATACCGGCCATCGGCGCCTGTGGTTGCGAAGGCGATGGCCAGGCCGGCTTCGTCGTAGGCCGCGACCGTGATCCCGGCGAGCGGCAGCGTGGTCAGCGCGTCGCGGACCGTGCCGCTGATGCGGCCGCCGCGCGGCAGCGTGACGTCGATGGCGCTCATGTTCCCGGTGACGCTCAGGGTCTGCGCGAGGCGGAAATGCGTCGCGCCGCCGTAGAACAGCGTCGCGAACGTCATCGACGGATCCGACACCGCGATCCGGTAGTCGCCCGGCGCGACGACCAGCGTGTAGCTGCCGGTTGCGTCGCTCGTGGCCGAGGCGTGCAGCGTGCCGTCGAGGTTGTACGCGCCGATGGTGAGATCCGGTCCGTTCACGTGGCCGGTGATGCGCGCGCCGCGCGTGAGCGCGAGCTGCACGTTGCCGCGCTGCTCGCCGGCCACGACGTCGATCGCGGTCGACGTTTCGAAGGAACGGCTGCCGCCGTAGTACGCGGTCGCGTAGACACGCGCATCGTCGGCCGCGACGAAGCGGTAGTCGCCCGCGGGCAGCGAGAAGCGGTACGCGCCGCTCGCGTTCGTCGTCGCTGTCGTCACGAGGGCACCGTCCGGCGTGTACGCATAGACAGTGATCGATGACAGCGGCAGCCCGGTCGCCGCGTCGACCGCGGTGCCGCTGACGATGGCCGCGTTTGCGAGCGTGAAGAAGACGCCGGTCGCCGCCCCTTCGAAGACGTGCACCGGCGTCGCTTCCGCGAAAGAGCGCGCGCCGGAGTGGAACCGCGGCGCGAGGATCCCCGCCGGGTCGTACGCCAGCACCTTGTAATTGCCCGGCGGCACCACCAGCGTGTACTCCCCCGCCGCGTTCGCGGTGGTGAAGCCGCGCCGCGTGCCGGAGAGGTTGTACGCCTCGACGATCATGCCCGCACCCGGCGCGCCGTTCGCGCTCTGCACGCGTCCGGTGATCGTGCCGCCTCGTTCGAGCATGAACGACACCTGCGCCCCGCCGGCGCCGATCGAGCGCAGCGGCGAGGTCTCGAACGACTCCGCGTGATCGTCGAACTCCGTCGCGTAAACCCCGGCCAGGTCATACGCGAGGACGCGATAGCTGCCGGCAGGGATCGTCAGGACGTAAAGACCGGTGGCATCGGTGGTGGCGGTACCGCGCAGCGTACCGGCAGCGTCGTAGGCGGCCACGACCATCCCGGCGAGAGGGACACCGTTGGCGCTCTGCACCGTCCCGGTGACGGTGGCGGCGCCGGCCGCCGAGGCAGCAGCGACAAGGATCGCCAGGAAAAGCGCTCGAATGTGAAAGCGCATGAATGGGATTTTGCAGATCGCGAAAATTGAGCCGGGCCTTCGACGGCCTTGCGCCCGCTCGGCCGGAAGTGTACACGGAAGCTTCAACACTCTGTCCTTTCGAGAATGCAACTATCCATCCGGACCAAGATCGCGCTGTTGATGACGTTCCTGCTCGCGATCGTCTCGGTCGGCGTGTACCGCTACTTTCCCGCGCGGCTGCACGAGCAGATCGTCGATTCGGTGCAGCAGAAATCGGCCGCGCTTACGCGCATGGCCGCGTTCAGCGTGGCCGAGGGGCTGCACGACCGGAGCCCTGACGCCGTGGCCGCCGCCGTCAGCGGCCTGCGCAGCAATCCCGACCTCGCCTACCTGATCCTGCTCGACGAGAGCGGCCGGGAGTTCTTCAGCTCGAACGACCTGATGGCCCGGCAGGTGTCGTATCAGCGCGTGCCGATGGAAAGCGTGGGCGCCCGGCAGCAGGTCCCGAAGGGGGGCGAGAGCGTCTCCACGCCGGCGCCCGAGGTGTCGGGCGGCGTCACCGCGGACGGCCGGATCTACCAGAGCATGGCCCGCGTGCAGCACCGCGGACGCACCGTCGGCCGGCTGTACACGGGGATGTCGCTCGAGGCAGCGAACGCCGACGCCGCCAGGAGCCGCACCGCGATCGCGCTGGTCACCCTGCTCGCGTTCATCGTCGGCACGATCGCGGTATTCGCGCTCAGCACCGTCATCACCGGCCCGTTGCAGCGCATCGTCGAGACCACGGAAGAGATCGCGCGCGGCGATCTCTCGAAGCGCGCCGCGGTGACGAGCAACGACGAGGTGGGGCATCTGGCCCGCTCGTTCAACGGCATGGTCGACCAGGTCGCGCAGGCGTACGCCCAGCTCGAAGACCTCAACCACACGCTCGAAGAGCGGGTCGAGGATCGCACGCGCGAGCTCGCCGATTCCGAGGAGCGCTACCGGCTGCTGTTCGAGCGCAACCTGGCCGGCGTGTACATGGCCACCGAGGACGGCCGCCTCGTCGATTGCAACGACGCGTGCGCGCGGCTCTTCGGCTACAGCAGCCGCGAAGAGCTCCTCGGCGCCGGCAGCATCGACTACATGCATCCGCACGAGCGCGACTCGATCATCCGCCGCCTGCGCGAGCATGGGGCGGTCACGAACGAGGAAGTGGAGTTGCGCGGACGCGACGGCGCCGCCGTGTGGGCGCTGGAGAACGTCCGCCGCGTGATCCCCGAGGATGGCGGCCCGCCGATGCTGGAAGGCATCCTCCTCGACATCGGGGACCGCAAGCGCGCCGAGCAGGAGATCGAGTTCAAGGCCTACCACGATGGGCTGACGCACCTGCCGAACCGCGCTCTCTTCCTCGACCGGCTCTCGGTCGCGCTCGCGCAGGCGAGGCGCACGAATGGCTGCATGGCGGTGCTCTTCTTCGACCTCGACAACATGAAGGCGATCAACGACACCTTCGGCCACGCCACGGGCGATCGCGTGCTGCAGGCGGTCGGGCAGCGGCTGACGGGGTCGGTGCGCGCCGGCGACACGGTGGCTCGCGTCGGCGGCGATGAGTTCATGATCCTGCTCGCGGTCAGCGCGGCCGCCGAGGCGGAGGAAGTCGCGCGAGAGATCCTCGGACGTATCTCCCAGCCGCTCCTCATCGACAACGACGAGCTCTATCTCACCACCAGCATCGGCGTGGCGCTGTATCCGGCCGACGGCGACGACGCGGACTCCCTGATGCGCAACGCCGACGCGGCCATGTACCGCGTCAAGGAAGCGGGGGGCCACGAGGTGCAGTTGAGCAGCACGCGCGCGGGCCGGCACAGCGTGGGACGGCTGTCGCTCGAGGAACAGCTGCGCGGCGCGCTGGAGCGCGACGAGTTCGTGGTGCACTACCAGCCGCAGGTACACATCGACTCGCGCAAGCTCAGCGGCGCCGAGGCGCTGGTGCGCTGGCAGCGCCCCGACGGGACGCTGGTCGGTCCGGCCGGTTTCGTGACCGTCTGCGAGCAGAGCGGCCTGATCACCGCCCTCGGCGAAGTCGTGCTCACGAAGACGTGCAAGCAGATCGTGGAGTGGCAGAAGGTCGGCTCGGCGCCGTTGCGCGTGAGCGTGAACGTGTCGGCGCGGCAGTTCTACCAGCGCGATTTCATCGGCATGGTGCAGCGCGTCCTGTCCGCCACCGGCGTCTCGCCGATCCGCCTGGAGCTGGAGATCACCGAGACCGTGGCCATGCAGACGTCGCAGCGCGCGCTGGACATGCTGCACGAGCTCCGCGCCATGGGCATCGCCGTGGCGATCGACGACTTCGGCACCGGCCAGTCGTCGCTGAGCTACCTGAAGCGCTTCCCGGTGGACACGGTGAAGATCGACCGTAGCTTCGTGGCCGATCTCCTCACCGGCATCAACGACGAGTGGATCATCACCGCGGTGCTGATGCTCGCAAACCACCTCGGCCTGCGCACCATCGCCGAGGGGGTGGAGACCGAACAGCAGTGCGACTTCCTGGCCGGCCACGACTGCCGCGAGATCCAGGGCTACCTGATCAGCAAACCGGTGGACGCGGAGACGTTCGCGGAACGGTTTCTGACGAAGCGGGAGTCGGAGAGAATGCCGCGGGCGGCTCTGATTTGAACTACAGCGCTGTTCTTCGCGCGATCTCCGCCGCCACCACCTCCGCCGCGCGGGGGCTCTGGACCAGGCTCCAGTTCAGCGGATATTGCGGGGAGATGGTGATGTCGTTCGGCTGGTTGAAGAAGATCACCGCGCGGACGCCGCGGCTATAGGTGTGCGAGAGGTGGTAGAACGCCTGGCGGTACCACTCCGCCATGTCGCCGCCCTGCGCGAGCGTGCCGAATTCGCAGATCATGATCGGCTTCTCCAGCTTGACCATGGTCGGATACGCCTTCTCCAGGATCTGGTGGAAGCTCCACCAGCGCGACCAGGAGGCGATGGTGCCGTAATTGAGCACGCCGGTGCCGATCCAGTCGACGTACTCCGGGCCAGGATAGTAGTACTCGAACCACGGCATCGAGATGTGCGGCGACCAGACCCACAGCACGTTCGCCGCCCCCATCTTCTGGAAGACCAGGTGCACGTGCTTCCACGCGTCGATGAAGTCCTGCGGCCGGTTGCCGTTCTGCGGTCCCCACGGGTAGCGGTACGGGTCGTTCATCTCGTGCGCGAAGCGGATGAACAGCGGGTGCTTGTACGCGGCCGCGGCCTTCGCCCAGGGGACGAGGTAGAAGTCGTAATCGCCCCTGGCGATGGCGGCCAGCGAGGCGTACTCGCGTTCCGCGACCGGCGGCAGGTTCGTGCGCAGCCGCTCGTCGAAGTCGACCACCCACGGCTCCCAGGTGATCATCGGCACGGAGCCCATGGCGTGGATCGTCTCCGCCATCCGCAGCGGGAACTGCTGGGTCGGTTTGTCCCCCCAGGCTGAGTAGAAGGAGATCACCGGGAACTTGTAGTTGATGCCGTTCTCGACCTGCTCCATCCCCGCGAACGTGTTCGGGAAGCCGCCGTCGTAGATGCCGAAGAGCGTCGCGGTCGGATGGCGCAACGCGCCGATCGACTCGAGCGTCGGCCGGAGCGGCTCGAGGTACTCGCTGCGCGAGGTCTGCCGCGCGTTGCGCATGGCGCGGCCCTGGTTGTCCGAGAAATACTGGGCGATGCGGCTGACCTGCTCGTCGAGCGCGGTGAAGATGCGCCGGAACCCGGTGCCGATGAAGAGCTGGAACACGATCCCGGCGGCGATGAGCCAGCCGAGAGCGAAAAACGTGAATCGGTAGCGGCTCTTCGGCTTCACAGGTCCTCTTTCCGCGCGCGGTCCGTCCACGCGGCATACAGCCTTCCACTCATGAGCAGCGCGTTGATGAGCGCGAACGCCGTCATGCCGAGGGTCACCTCGGTCGTGATGAGCACTTCCGATTCAGGGACGACATAGAGCTGCATGTACGCGGTCCAGACGAGGGCGAGCAAAGAAATGACCAGCACCGCCACCGGCAGCCGGGCCAGCGTCCAGAAGCGGGCGCGGCGGCGCTGCTTCGCCGTCGGGATGTACGGCACCGCGATGCCGAGGATCGCCAGCACCAGCCCCTTGAGATAGATGCTCCACGAGCCGATCTTCAGCAGCGTCCCGCGCCAGTGCAGCCCCCGCTCGCGCGCGGGGTCGCACAGCCAGCGCTGGGCGAAGTAATACACGGCCGTGCCGAAGAGACCCACCGGCAGCGCGTGCTCGATGTACTCGCTGAGCAGGAACACGGCCGGCTGCCTCCCCGTCCAGAGGTAGATCAGCGGCACCGCGAGAAAGATCAGCGACGTCACGCCGACCAGGTAGTAGCTGCCGATCATGAAGTACGAGATCCGCTGGTAGCCGGTCAGCGCGAGGAAGGCGCGCGGATACTCGCGGAACAGCACCTCGTACACGCCGCGCGACCACTTGAGCTGCTGCTTGAGGTACGAGTCGAGGTCGGCCGGCACGAGCCCGCGCGACAGCACTTCCGGTACGTACACCGACTCCCATCCGCGCGCGTGCAGCCGGATCGACGTCACCAGGTCCTCGGCCAGCCCGACGCCGTGGCCGCCGATCGTCTCGAGCGCCTTCCGCCGGAACGTACAGTTCGCCCCGATCGCGACCGCGGTGCCGGTGCCGTACATCCCCTGCAGGATCGGGCCGTAGAACGCGTACGTCTGCTCCGCGGCCGCGCGGGCGACGAAGGACTCGCGCGCGTTGCCGTACGCCTGCGCCACCTGCACGAACCCGACTTCCACGTCCTCGAAATAGCCGAGCACGCGGTCGAGAAACCGGGGGAACGGGATGTGGTCGGGATCGAGCACCAGGATGAAGTCCTCGTCTGTCATCTGCAGCGCCGCGTTGATCTTCCCCGCCTTGGCTCCCGGCACGTCCAGCAGCTCCAGATGCACGGCCCCCATCTCCTCGGCCAGCGCGCGCATGCGCGGATCGCGCGTGTCGTCGAGGAGGTACGTCGTGTGCGGATACGCGATCTCCCGCGCCGCCGCGAGCGTGCGTACGAACATCTCGTACGGCTCGCCGGGCGTGGAGGTGGTGAAGATCGCCACGCGCAGCCCCTCGCACGGCACGACCGGCTCCGGTTGGTCGATGTGAAAGATGTTGTACCAGCCGACCATGATCCGAAAGACGCCGAACCAGGTCGCGAACGAGAGCAGGATGAACAGCGCGAGGTGATTCACGTGGCCCGCGCGGAACCACCACAGCGCGAACCAGACCACGCTCTGCACGCCGAGAAAAAGGAGCACGCCGAGGACCCACCGTTCCCAGGCGCGGATCGGAGAGGCGCGGCGTTGGCGAAAGAGCTCAGCGTCGTCGTACCAGGGAGGCATGAACGGATGTCGACCGATAGTCTACGGTCACGGAGCGCTCCACGCCCGCTTCGATGCGCCAATGCGCCGCGAACGCGAAGTCGGCCGCGATCCCCGCACGCCACGGCCGGTAGTTGCGGTCGAACGCAAACGTGAACGTCGAAGAGGGAAACGGACCCGGTCCCGCATCCGGCCCGAACGCGCGGCCACGATCGCGCGCATACCCGCCGTCCGCGTGCAGCTTCACCCCTCCGCGATTCGTGCGCCGCTCCACCGCCGCGACGAGACGGCCTTCGACCAGATCGTCCGGCGTCCAGTACGGGTCGTACTCCCCGCGATACTGGTACCGGAAGAATCCCGCATCGAGCGTCGACGAGACCGCGGTCAGGCGAAACCGCGACTCCTCGGTATCCCGCAACGCCACCGACCCGCCGCCCCAGAACGTCCATTCGCCGCGGCGCCACGGCGCGACCGCGTACGCGATCGCCGCGTTGCCACGATTGCCGTCGAAATAGCGCCGATGGCTGACCTCCGCCGCCCCGATCCAGTTGCGATCGTGGCTCCAGCGCAAGGCCGCCGTCGTCGACGCCGCATGGGTGCGCAACGACGTGGCACTCGCAATCTCCTCGCGATGCTCCACGCGGAACGTGAGCGACCGATGCCTGACCATCACGCTCCCGATCGGCCGCCGCACCCCATCCGGAAAGGTGAAGAGCCCCGCGCTGCCGCCGAACGTCCATGCTCCCAGGCGCGTCTCGTTCTCGACAGCCACGTACTCGCCATCGCGCTTCCCGATCCGCCCCGCATCGAGCCGGTACGCCCCGGCGACAACCGACCACCGTGTCAGCGGATCCGAAAAGAACGTCGACGCGGCTTCCGCCCGCACCGCATCGAGGGGCTGATCGTCGTTCACCGCATCGACGCTCACACGCTCGGACGGCCGCGCCGTCGCCGCGATCTCCGCCAGCGACGTCCGCGCAAACTCCCGCTCCGCATCGATCGCCAGCACCTTCCGGAAATCGCGCGCCGCCGACCGCAGATCGCCGGTCCAGTACTCCGCCGTGGCCCTCCCCTCCAGCGCCTCGATTCCCTGGAGCTCCCTGAACATCGCGATTGCCTCGGCATACCTCCCCTGCCACATCACCACCCGCGCAAGCCCGAGCTTCGCTTCATTCGATCGCGGATCGTCGACGAGGATGCGGCGATACATCGCTTCCGCTTCCGAGAAGCGCTTGTCCCACGCCAGTTGCTGCGCCGCTTGCAGCTCGCGCTGATCCGCGCCGAAGGCGGCGACGGTGAGGAGGATCGTGACGAGGAGGATCAGGAGGCGGCGGGGCATGCGTGGGGCAGTATAGGGATGCCAATTAGAACGTACGACCGCCCCACGATTCCCATGGCGTCAAACTTAAGGTGGATCGCACGACCCCTCACCCCGCTGGGCGCCTGGTCTTCTGACATCCGTTCCTCTCGACTCGGACGTCGTTCGAAACTGCCGCGCGCAGGCGCCCATCTCCCTCTCCCCTAAAAGGGGCGAGGGGCTACAAAGCAGCGCGTCGTCAGCGGTACGGTTTGTAGCCCCTCGCCCCGCGTCGAGCGGGGAGAGGGATGCTCGGCACCTGCGCGTGCCGACTGGCACCGCCGGGGCGAGCCTCGCGAGTGGCGTTAGGAGACCAGGTGCCGGGCGGGGTGAGGGGCTGTGCCTCACGCGCGGCGCTGTCACCCACCCCACTCCTGCAGGTGTGCCGCAATCGCTCCGTTGACGAGCGGGGTGTGGGTGATCGGTCCCATGTGGCCGACGCCGGGGAACAGGCGCACGGTGGCGCGCGGCAAGGCGACGCCGAGCCTCTCGACGACGCGGCGCTCCGTGAGCGGAGTGCGCTCGCCGCCGAGAAGGAGCGTCGGGACGGCGATCGTGCCGTAGGTCGCGGCATCGGTCGTGTCGGCACCGAGGGTCATCACTTCCTGGAAGACCTTCCAGCCGACCGCGCGAAAGCCCTTCCGCGTCTCCTCCGGCAGCCGGTCCCACGCGCCGGCGCCGTTCCACCAGTCGATGAATGAACGCAGCCACGCTTCATCGGAGCCGTCCGGGCCCGGCCGCCATTCCACGGTGCTGACGGTGTTCCGCACCTCGTCCAGCTCCCCGGGATCCAGCACGCCGAAGGCCACCGGCTCGTACACGGCGATCGATCGCACCAGCTCCGGACGCTGGAGCGCGAGCTTCAGCGCGAGGAAGCCGCCATACGAATGACCGACCAGGTGCACCGGCTCGCCGTCCGTCAGCAGCGACTCGAGGAACGCCACGTCCTGCCGGAAGTGGAACGGCTCCCCCTGCGGCCACGGTCCGGACTCGCCGTACCCGAGCAGATCCGGCACGAGCACGTGAAAGCGGGGAGCGAGCTCCGTCGCCAGCGTGCGCCATTGCCGGGAGCTCGCGCCGCCGCTGTGGATCATCAGAACGGTCTGCTTCGTCATGCCGTGACGCTACAACATTCGAGGCGCTACCGCCCGTCCCAGTTCCCTCCCACCGGCGAGTCTCCCGCGGCCTGGAGCTCGAACACGAGCGCCGTCGTCACGCCGAAGTCCGTGGTCAGGCGCATCGTGCGATCGGAGGGACGAAAGACACCCACGTCGTCCGGGCCGATGCCGTCCCAGTCGCCCGCCAGCGGCAGGTCGCCGGCGGTGCCGAAGACGAACGACCGCGCTACGCCGGCCGCAAAGTCGTCGATCTGGAAGAACGTCGTCGTCGAAGGACGGAAGAACGCGACGGTGTCCAGGCCGTCGCCATCCCAGTCGCCGCCCAGCGGCAGATCGCCGAGTTCACCCCCGGTCACGATGATGTCGAAATCGGGACTGATCGAGTCTTCGACGTGCGTGTTGGTAAGGAAGAACGCCTGCCCGTCGCGCCCGCCGGGGCGGAACAGGCCGAGGGTGTCGAAGCCGTCTCCGTCCCAGTCACCGGCGAGGGGGAGCTCGCCGACGTTCCCGGCGATGATGGTCACGAGGGCACCGGAGCCGAGCCGGAGGACGAATTCACCGGGATCGGGACGGAACACGCCGACATCCGTCACACCATCTCCGTCCCAGTCACCAGCGAGCGGAAGATCGCCGGGCCGGCCGAGCGCCACGGTGAGGTCCGCCCCGCCGGTCGTGTTCGAGTTGCGGAGCTGAAACTCGTTTCCTTTGAAGGCATAGAGACCGGTCGTATCCACCACCAGCGACGCGATTTTCGCGACGAATGCATCGCGCCCTCCGCCGGAGGTGGTCTGAAACGCGTCGGCGGTGGCCGGAAGGTCCCCATCGGTGAATCCGGCGACGTATGCGTCGCCATCGGCGTCCACCGCGATGCCACGAGCCTTTGCGCGCCCACCGAAGGTCGTGGAGTACAGGAGCGTCGCCTCGGTCGTTGCGTCCGGGACGGAGCCGATCTTCGCCACGAATACCGTCCCGCGCAGGTCCGGGCTGAACGGAGGCTGGAAAATCGTGATCGGGAACGAATCGCCCGAGGTCGTGTTGCCGGTGACATACGCGTTACCTGCAGAATCGATGGCGATTCCGGTCGCTTCCTCGAAGTCCTCCGTCGTGTTGGCGTTGTCGCCGCCGAGGAAGCTGCTGTAGAAGAGCGCGGTGCCGTCGGCGTTCAGCTTCGCGACGAATCCCTCGCCATTCGTCTGGGTGGTGTCGAAAGCGTTGACGAGCGCGAACGTCGCAGGATCGGAGTTGGTCGCTCCGGCGATGTACGCGCGCTGGGACGCGTCGACCGCGACCGCTTCGACACGGTCATTCCGATTGCCGCCAAAGTACGTGAGGTACGTCAGGGAGCCGGCTCCTGCCGATTCCGTATCGACCTTGGCCACGAAACCATCGAACTGGCCGCCGCGGAATGTGCCCTGCAGGGGCGCCAGCGTCTGCCCCGCCGGGGCTTTCGTCTGGAGATCGATGGAGCTCGTGCTCCCGACGACGTACGCGTTGCGATCCGGGTCGACGGCGATTCCCAGTCCGCGATCGTCCGCGGTGCCGCCAAGGAAACTCGCGTAGAGCAAGGTGTCCCTTCCGCGCTTCTGGGCCGGATCGAATACCGCGATGAATGCATCCGAACCGTCCAGTGAGGACTGGCGTTGCGGCTGGAAGGCATTACGGGTCGGCAGGTCGTTCGAGTTCGTGGTGCCGGTGACGTAAATGCGGCCGGCGTCATCCACCGCGATGGCGTCGCCACGCTCGAACGACGCGACGCGGTTATACTTGCCGCCCCCGTAGAACGTCGAATAGACGATCTCCTGCCCGTCGGCGCTCAGCATCGTCACGAAGGCGTCGACTCCGTGCCCCCGCCGCCACTCCTCGCAGAACCCCAGACAAAAGCCGCTGGTCTGGAATGCGTTCTCCGTCACCGGGTACTTGCTCTTGTTCTCGAAGTTCTCCACTCCCCCGGTGATGCAGGCTTTTCCGTCGGCGGTCGCGGCAATCCCGGTGGCGATGAGCGCGTCCGAGCCCTCCTCGAATCGAAACCCTTCGGTGGTCTCGTTCGTTCCGATGAGGCTCGCGTACTCCAGGTCCGTCCCGTCCGCATTCAGCTTGGCGATGAATACGAGCGCGTGAATTTCGTCGTTCAGGAGAACGGACCGCGGAAACGCGAGACTGTCGGTCGGCCCCGTCACATAGGCGCTCCCCTGCGCGTCGACAGCCACGCCGAACGCTTCCTCGTTGAGCGCGCCGCCGAGGAAGGTCGAGTATTCGAGGAGGGGATCGATGACCAGGGTTCGCGTGGCGTCGTATGCACCGATCTCGAATCCCACCTCATTCCCGCCGCGCAGCACGTACCTGCCGGAGACAGGAGTCCGCCCCACGGGGCCGTCCTGATACAGCACCGGCGCGTGCTGCACGACCTCACCGGCCGCCGTCTCGGCGATGAGATTCCCGGAGGGGTCGAGGCGCAGCCGCTTCGCGCCGTCGATCTGCAGCCGGATGCCGGACGGGTCGACACCTGGAGCGACGATGAAGTCGTATTCGAGCGCGTTCTGCGTGCCGTGCCAGACCAGGTCGATCCCCGGCCACACGCCGTCATAGCGCACGCGCCGGTACGCCGGAATGTCGGTGCGCCACTGGCTCCGGTCGTTGCCGACGAAGTAGTTCATCTTCCCCTGCAGCGGCTCCTCGCCGGCGATCAGCGGATTCGCGTTCGCGCCGGCCATGCGCAGCCGCAGCACTGCCGTTTTCGCATCGCGCCCCTTGCCGCCGCGCAGCGAAAGCACGGCTCCGGTGGGCGTGAGAAAGAGCGTGCTGCCCTGGCTTCGCGACAGGTACGCGACTTCGCGAGCGGTCTGCCCGTCATTGCGCTCGAATCGCAGCGGGAGCTTCGCGAACGCGTCCACGACGCGAGACCGCACCTCCGCCGAAGGCGCCGCGGACGAGGCTCCGGCCACCAACGACAGCAACAAGGCAACCATCGAGAGAACGCGATTGGACAGCTTCACAGTGAATCTCCTGCGGTCAGGTGGTGAATGGATTCGGGGCATCCACTCCCCGCTCCGTTAAGATGCGGGCGTGGTCGGCATTGAGTTTTTGCGGTGATGGGACGATACGCATCGGCGCGTGCGGATTCCTGAAAGCGCGATGAAAGATCGATGAGATCTTCCTCAAAGGCCGCCGTCTACGCGTTCGGACGCTTCCGGATGGACGTGGCCGAGCGGCGCCTGCTCAGCGACAGCGGGGAGGTCTCCCTGACGCCGAAGGCGTTCGACACGCTGGTCGCGCTGGTCGAGAACAGCGGCCGCCTCATGCCGCGCGACGAGCTCCTGTCGATGGTCTGGCCGGAGACTTACGTCGGCGAGAACGTCCTGGCGCAGAACATATCCACGCTCAGAAAAGCACTGGGCCCCGACGGTCCGAAACTGCTCGAGACCATCCCGAAGCGCGGCTATCGCTTCCTCGGCGAAGTCTCTTTGCCCGGCGAGCCGGAGCTGGTGGTGCGGGAGCAGCCGCGCCTTCCGGAAACGAAATACACGCAGAGCGGCGACGTCAACATCGCCTACCAGGTGATCGGCGACGCGCCGCTCGATCTCGTGTTCGTGATGGGGTGGATCTCTCACCTCGATTACTTCTGGCGCGAGCCGAGCTTCGCGCGATTCCTGCTGCGCCTTTCCACCTTCGCCCGGCTGATCCTGTTCGACAAGAGGGGGACCGGCCTGTCGGACCGGGTCGCGAACAACGAGCTGCCGACACTCGAACAGCGCATGGACGACGTGCGCGCCGTAATGGACGCGGCGGGGTCGAAGCGCGCCGCCCTCCTCGGCGTCTCCGAAGGCGGCCCGATGTGCAGCCTCTTCGCCGCGACGTATCCCGAGCGCACGGCGGCACTGGTGATGATCGGGACGTACGCAAAAAGGATCTACGACACCGATTACCCGTGGGCGCCAACGCTCGCGCAGCGGCAGAAGTTCTTCGACGTCATCCGGGCGGACTGGGGCAAGCCCGTCGGAATCGAGGATCGCGCCCCGAGCATGGCCAACGATCCGGCGTTTCGCGAGTGGTGGGCGACGTACCTGCGCATGGGCGCGAGCCCGGGTGCGGCGCTCGCGCTGACGCAGATGAACGGGGAGATCGACGTCCGTCCGGTGCTCCCGACGATCCGCGTCCCGACGCTCGTCATTCACCGGTCCGGCGACCGCTGCCTGAAAGTCGAAGAAGGGCGTTACGTCGCCAGCCGCATCCCGGGCGCGAAGTACGTGGAGCTCGCGGGCGCCGATCACCTCCCGTTCGTCGGCGATCAGGAGGCCATCCTCGGCGAGATCGAAGAGTTCCTCACTGGCGTCCGGCACGAACCGCAGACGACCGACAGCGTGCTCGCCACGGTGCTCGTCCTGCAGATGCCGCACGGCGCGGACGATTCCGCTCGACGACTCATCGCCCACGCCGCGCGCGAGATCGAGCGCTTCCGCGGCCGGTTGACTCACAGCCTCGGCAACCGGATGGTCGCCATCTTCGACGGTCCCGCCCGCGCCATCCGCTGCGCCTCGACCCTCACCGAGTACGCGCGCCGTCTCCCTCTCCCGCTTCGCGCCGGCCTCCACACCGGCGATGTCGAGATCCGTCCCGACGCGCCCGACACGCGCATCGCCGGCGCCGCCGTCGACATCTGCCTCGCCCTCGCCGCCTCCGCGGCGCCGGACGAGGTCGTGGTATCCAGCACGGTCAAAGACCTGGTGGCCGGCTCGGGCATCCGCTTCGAGGAACGGTCAACCCTCGGCGAGTGGCGACTGTATGCCGTCGCGCGACCGGGCTGAGGGCGCCTGTATGGAGTGCGGTAACGCGAGTTACCGCTCTTGCTGTTTTTGTTCGTCCTGCAACGCGAGTAGGTCCAGCCTTCGCTCGTGCCACCAGGCGAGATCGAACCCGCCACGGAATACTGCACGAACAGAAGCAGTCAGAGCGGTAACTGGCGTTACCGCACTCCATAAGCGCCCCGTCACTCGATCCTGGTCGCGAATTGCATCGAGGGGTCGTTGGTGATGTTGTCGGTGGTGGCGCCGTAGATGAAGGCGCTGCCGCTGGTCATTTCGAAGGAGATCGTTTCGCCGCCGGTCAGGACGTAGCCGCCCAGGAGCGCGGCTGAGGACACCTGGAAGAAGGAGACCGGGCCGTCGGTGCGGGACACGGTCTTCACGATGGCGCCGTCGCGATCGCGGACGGTGATGGTCATGGCCGCTCCCGTGTCGAGCGTGCGCACGCCGATGTTGAGGCGGAAGCGTTGGGCGTCGTCCGGTGCGAGGAGGGCGCCGGTGCTCCCCGCCTGCAGGGCGCGGTCGAGGGGGAGCGCGTCGATGCCCAGGCCGCTCGTGCCGGCCGCGCCGGCGTCGTTGAAGACGCGGCCGAGGGCGACCGGGAAGGCGGACCCGGCGTCGGCGATGAGATCGGCGCTGCCGAGTCCTCCGGCCACACCCATCGCGGGGAGGAGGTCGGCGAACGCCAGCGTCCTGCCGGGGAGGATCGAGTACGCCAGCGAGGGATCGTGCTCAGAGCCGGACCCTCCCGCGGGATGGAACACGATCCGGCCGGAGACGGCGCTGCCGTGCGGGTTGTAGAGCTGCAGCGAGGTGCGGAAGAAGGAGCCGAAGTTGCCGGGCAGCGAACCGACTACCGGCAGCACGCGCGTTGTCGGCAGCGGCGTCTCGCTAATCAGCACCGACACGACCGTCGAGTAGGCGGAGTAGACGTCGCACGTGTCGGCGTGATTGCGTGCGCGGATGCGGTAGTAGTAGCGGACCGCACCAATGCCGTGCGTGAACGACGCGCTGGTGGCGGTGGTGGTCTGCACGACCGGAGATGCGAAGGCGTCGGTGTCCGATTCATCGAGGACGTACTCCGTGGCGCCGTTCACCGCGCTCCACGAGACGCTGTACGGCGCGCCGGTGCCCACGGATGCGGGAGCGGTGAGCTGCGGTGCGGAGGGTGTGGAGCACAGCGGGGGCTCGTTACTGACGGTGACGTTCGCGTCGTCGGTCGAGCCGCCCATGGTGGCGGTGATTCTCGCGGTGCCGGCCGCGACGGCGGTGACCTGGAAACTCGCGGAGGACGTCCCGCCGGCGATGACGACGGACGCCGGCACGGTGGCCACGTTCGTGTTGGTCGACGTCAGGTTCACCGTCGTGTCGCCCGGGGCAACACCGCTGAGGATTGCAGAGAAGTTGCCGCTGCCGCCCGGTGCGATGGTCCTCGCGGAAGGGGACAGCGAGACCGTCAGCGCGGGGATGTTGATCTGGCCGTTGACGAGCGTCAGCGAGCCGTTGCCGGTCGTCTCTTTCGTCGCGGCGGTGCCGCCGGAGTCGGTGAGCTGCGTGAGCGACGCATCGAGCGTCAGCGCGATCGAGGAGGAGGGGGCGGCCGACGGGGAGAGCGTGAAGACGAGGTGTGCGACGAGGTTGCCGGGAGCGGAGGCGTTCAACGTGAACGGGATCGCGTTCGTCGACTCCTGAAACGTGGCCAGCAGCGAGACCGAGCCGCTGCCGGACGGCTTGAACTCGGAGGTCGGCGTGAGGTTCGCGGTGATGCCGGCGCGGCTGAACGCCACCGACTGCACCGCGGACGACGGCGAGTAATCGACCTTGATGCTGAACGACTGGATCTTCGAGCCTGCCGGACGGTCCATGCCGAGCGGGGTGCCGGAGAGGTCGCGGATGTAGACCGGGACGTCCACCGTCGAGCCGGTGGCGGTGACGGTACCGACCGTGACGACGTCGGCCGCGCCGGCCGCCATGGGAAAGAGCAGGGAAAAGACAGCGACTGCGGCCAGACGCCTGAGGGTCATAGGGGTTCCTTAGAAAATGCGCATCCGGACGGCCACCACGGCCAGGGAGACCGCGAGCACGGCCAGCGCCCACGGGGGAAGCATCGGCACCGCGGCCCCCTCGGCGGCAGCGGTCACGAGCACGGAGCCGCTCACGAGCGCGAGCCGCCCGTTGCCGACGGTTTCCACCGTCGCCGGCGTGCCGCCTTCGTCCGTCAGCTGCGTCAGGACGGGATCGAGCGTGAGCGTGATGAGCGTCCCCGGCGCCGTGCCGGGGGCGATCGTGACGACGAGATGCGCGACCTGGTCGCCGGGAGCCGCGGCGTTCGAGGTGAACGGGATCAGGTTCGTCGCCTCGTCGAAGTTGTCGAGCAGCGAGATCGAGCCCGGTGCCGCGGGGCTGCTCTCGAAGGTCGGCGTCAGCGGGGCGGTGATCCCCGCCCGCGTGAACGTGACCGACTGCACGGCGATCGCGGGCGCGTAGGTCACGCGGATGCTGTACGACTGGATGCGCGAGCCGGCCGGCTGGTCGATGCCGAGCGGCGTGCCGGAGGAGTCGCGGATGTACACCGGGACATCCACGACACCGTTCCCGGCGACCGTGGCCACGGTGACGACGTCTGCTGACTGCGCCACCGCTTTTTCCGCGAAGACGCAGGAGCCGAGCGCCGCCAGGAGCAGGATGCTGCGAACAAATGTGCTGGTTCGATTCATCGTTTCAATTCCAACCTTCACTGCTGATTCGTCCGGCCGCGGGGGGCCGCGCCGTCACGCCCGTCGATGGTCGTGCCGTTCACGCGGAGCATGCGGTTCGCAACGGTGGCCTTGCTCGCGCCGTCGCTGCCGACCAGCATCGTAAGCGAGGCGTCGACGTCCATGCGCACCGCTCCCGGCGCGCTCACTTCGATCTCCGCGATGGTCGCGGAGCGCGAGTTGCCGAGCACCAGCGGTGCCTTGTCGTTGAATGAAACCAGGTACGCGATCGCGTCCGCGTTGCGGCGGCTGATCTCGAACGCCGGCTCGAGACCCGCCCCGCGGTGCATCGCCACCGCATCCGTCTCTCCGCGGAACGCGACCCGCAGGGAAAGCGACTGCGGCACCGGCGAACCGGCATCCATCGTGACGATCACCGGTACGAACCAGCGGTCGCCGCGTCGGGCTGCCGCGCCGAGGGAGAGGGAACCGGCGAGCCGAGGACCGACCGAAGCGGTGGCCGTTTCGCGAGCCGTTCTCGCATGCGGAGCCGGGCCGCCGCCGAAGAGATAGTTGACTACATAGAAGATGTCGGACGGATCGATGACACCGTCGCCGTTCGCATCACCGGAGGGCATCCCCGCCACGCCGGCCGGAGGCGGTCCGCCGAGGAAGAGATAGGCGACGAGGTAGAAGATGTCCGACGGGTCGATCACCGAATCGCCGTTCGGGTCGAAGTTCTGCTGGCTGTACGTGTAGCCGTTGGTGAGCGTACCGGCCGTCGCGTTGGTGTTCGTCACGACGACGTTGACCGCTCCGGCAGCATGCGCCGGGGTGACCGCGGTGAGCTGCGTGGCGTTGACCACGACCACCGAGGTCGCGGACGAACCGCCGAACGTCACGGCCGCCCCGCTGAGGAAGCCGGTGCCGGCGATCGTGACCGGCGTCCCGCCGAGCGACGAGCCGCTGTTGGGCGTGACGGAGGTGACGGTGACGGCCGGCGGAGCTGCCGTGATCGTGACCGAGGCGGAGCCGGCATCGGGACAGCCGGCCGCCGTTGTGACGGTGACGTCGAGCGTCACGCTGCCTGCGGCGCCGGCGGTGAAGGTGATGTTCGAGGTTCCTACCCCGGCCGTGATCGAGCCGTTGCCGATGCTCCAGTTGTACGTCGCACCGACGCCGGCGTTGGCAACCGAGGCCGTGTTGGCGGTCGAGCCGCTGACGACGCTCGCGGGAGCGGTGATGGTGGCGTTGGGGTTCGGGTTGACGGTGACGGTCGTGACGGCCGAGGGAGTGGTGCAGCTGCCGGCGGTCACGGCCACCGCGTAATCACCCGCGGCGGAGACGAGGAGCGTCTGGTTCTTCTCGCCGTCGATCGGGGCGCCGTTGAGCAGCCACTGGTTGCCGCTCGCGCTGCTCGACGAAAGCGTCACGCTGCCGCCGGTGCAGAACGTGGTCGGGCCGTTGGGCGTGATCACCGGCGTGGAGGGAGGCGTGTCTACAGTAACGGCGATCGCGGAGGACGCCGCGCTGGCGCAGCCGCTCACCGTGACGAACACGGCGTAGTAGCCGGTCGCGGTGGCGACGTACTGCTGCGCGGTCGCGCCGCCGATCGGGATGCCGTCGAGGAGCCACTGGTTGCCGCTCTCGTAGTTCGACGTCAGCGTCACGCTGCCGCCATCACAGAACGTGGTCGGACCGCCGGGCGTAACGATCGGCGTGGGCGGGATCGGGTTGACCGTGACCGTGGTGGCGGAGGAGTGAGCGCTGGCGCAGCCGCTGGCGGTCTGCGTGACGGTGTAGCTGCCGGTGACGGTGGCGGGGTACTGCTGCCCGGTCGCGCCTCCGATCGGATTGCCGTCGAGGTACCACTGATTGCCGCTCGCGCTGCTGGAGGTCAGCGTGACGCTGCCGCCGGCGCAGAACGTGGTCGGTCCGCCGGGCGTGATCGTGGGCGCGGAGGGCGTCGGATTGACCGTGACGGTGGTCGCGGCCGAGGCGCTGCCGCTGCAGCCGCTCTGCGTCACGAGGACGGTGTAGTCACCGGCAGCGGTGGCGACGTACTGCTGCGCCGTGGCGCCGCCGATCGGGTTGCCGCCCAAGTACCACTGGTTGCCGCTCGCGCTGCTCGAGGTCAGCGTCACGCTGCCGCTGGTGCAGAACGTGGTCGGGCCGCCGGTGCCGATGGCCGGCGTGGCCGGAATCGGGTTGACGGTGAGGACGGTCGCCGCCGACTGCGCGCTGGTGCAGCCGGTCTGCGTCCTGGTGACCGTGTAGCTGCCGGAAGCCGTGGCGATGTACGCCTGATTCGTGGCGCCTTCGATCGGAGTTCCGTCGCGGTACCACTGGTTGCCGTTTTCCTCGCCGGAGATGAGCGTCACGCTGTCGCCGGCACAGAACGTGGTCGGGCCGTCAGGCGTGATGGCGGGAGCGGCGGGGGTGTAGTTGATCGTGACGGCGGTGGCGGCCGAGGGGGCGCTGCTGCAGCCGTTCTGCGTCACGACCACTGTGTAGTCGCCGGTGTAGGTAGTAACGATGTGCTGCTGGCCCGTGGCGCCGGGGATCTCGGCGCCTTCGTAGAACCACTGGTTGCCGCTCGCGCTGCTCGAGGTCAGCGTCACGCTGTCGCCGTAGCAGAACGAGGTCGGTCCGTCGGGAGTGATGGTCGGGGTGGCCGGTAGCGGGGTGACCGTGACGGCCGTCGCGGAGGACGGCGCGCTCGCGCAGCCGGTCGCCGTGACGACGACGGTGTAGCTGCCGGTCGAGGTGGCGACGTATTCCTGCGCGGTGGCGCCGCCGATCGGGTTGCCGGCGAGGTACCACTGGTTGCCGCTCGCGCTGCTGGAGGTCAGCGTGACGCTGCCGCCGGTGCAGAACGTGGTCGGTCCGCCAGGAGTGATGGTCGGGGTGGCCGGTAGCGGGGTGACCGTGACGGCCGTCGCGGAGGACGGCGCGCTCGCGCAGCCGGTCTCGGTGACGACCACGGTGTAGTCGCCGTCGTCGGTGGCGACGTACTGCTGCGCCGTGGCGCCGTCGATCGGGTTGCCGCCCAGGTACCACTGGTTGCCGCTTGCGCTGCTGGACGTCAGCGTGACGCTGCCGCCGTCGCAGAAGGTGGTCGGTCCGCCCGGGGTGATGGTGGGCGTGGCGGGGATCGGATTGACCGTCACGGTGGTGGCGGCGGACGGCGCGCTCGGGCAGCTGTTCTCCGTGACGATCACCGTGTAGTCACCGGAGCCGGTGGCGATGTAGGTCTGGTTGGTCTCGCCGCCGAGCAGGCCGCCATTGAGATACCACTGGTTGTTGGTGGCGCTGCTGGAAGTCAGCGTGACGCTGCCGCCCGTGCAGAACGTGGTCGGGCCGCCAGGCGTGATCGTGGGCGTGGGCGTGGAGTTGACCGTGACGCTGACCGCGGTCGAAGCGGCACTGGGGCAGGCATTCTCGGTCACGACCACGGTGTAGTCGCCCGCGGCCGTGGCGACGTACTGCTGAGCGGTGGCGCCGCCGATCGGGTTGCCGCCCAGATGCCACTGGTTGCCGGCGGCGCTGCTGGAGGTGAGCGTGACGCTGTCGCCGTCGCAGAACGTGGTCGGGCCGCCGGGGGTGATCTCCGGAGTCTGCGGGATCGGGTTGATGGTGACGGTCACCGGATCCGACGGCAGGCTTTCGCAGCCGTTTTCGGTGAGGCTGACGGTGTAGACGCCGGCCACCAGGGCCACGTGCTGCTGGCCGGTGGCTCCGACGATGGTCTCGCCGTCGAGGTACCACTGGTTGCCGGCGGCGCTGCTCGACTCGAGGGTGACGCTGCCGCCGGTGCAGAACGTGACCGGGCCGTCCGGGGTGATGGACGGCGCGGCCGGAATCGGGTTGACGGTGACGGCGGTCGGGGATGACGGCGGGCTGTCGCAGCCGTTCGCCGTCACCACGACGGTGTAGTCGCCGTCTTCGGTGGCGATGTAGTCCTGGGTCGTGGCACCGCCGATCGGGCCGCCGTCGAGATACCACTGGTTGCCACTGGCCGCGCTGGAGCTGAGCGTGACGCTGTCGCCGTCGCAGAACGTGGTCGGTCCGCCGGGAGTGATGGTGGGGGTCGCGGGAAGCGGGGTGACGGTGATCGTCATGGCGGAGGACGGCGCGCTGGCGCAGCCGTTTTCCATGACGATGACCGTGTAGTCGCCGGCATCGAATGCGGTCAGGGTCTGGCTCGTCTCACCGCCGATCGGGCTGCCGTCGAGGTACCACTGATAGCTGTCGGCGGCAATGGAGGTCAGCAGCAGACTCTCGCCGGCGCAAAAGGTGGCCGGGCCGCCCGGGGTCACCGTCGGCGTGGCCACGGTCACGATCGGGATGTTGAGCGTCGAGGAGACGTGGCAGCCGTTCGCCGCGGTGATCGCCAGCGACAGGTCGACCGTACCGGAGGCGCCGGCGGTATAGGTGACGGTCTCCGAGGTCGGGCTGCCTACGATCGTGCCGTTGGCGATCGACCACTGGAAGGCGGTGGCGTCGGCCGGGCCGGCGGCGGTGTTGCCGGCCGAGCTGTAGCAGACCTGCGCCGGCGTCGGGGTGATGGTCGCGAGGGTGCCGCTGCAGTCGGTGTCGACGTAGCAGACCTGGACGTCGTGCAGGGTGGGTGTGGCCGTGCCGACGGTCGTGGCGAGGTACGCCTTGTACTGCAGATAGCGCTTGCCGAAGAACTGGTCGAGCGAGGCACCCGAGGTGGTGAAGAACGTCGCCGCGGTGCCGTCCGGTCCGACGAAGGCGAACGGGCCGTTGACCGAGTTGCTGGCCGCGGCCTGGAATTGGACCGACGTGTCCGCGGGCGTGGTGGCGGTCCAGGTCAGAGCTCCCCATACCGGTGTCAGGCCGGGGGGTGCATTGCTGTCCTTCGTCGACGAGACGAGGTTGCCGGCGAGCGTGTAACCCTGGTCGACGTAGATCTTGAAGCCATGATCGTTGTTGGCGTTACCGGCCGCGCCGGCCCAGGTGACGCCGCTGTTGGCCGAGCTGGCGCGGCGTCCGCCCGCGTACGGATTCTGGAGGGCGATCGCGCCGGTGCCGACGCTGACCGACCAGAAGTAGCCGGGGGCCGGAGCTCCTGCCGGAATCGCCGCCGCGGGCCGGATGACGAGCGCGTACTGAGTGCCGGGGGTGAGCGTCACGGGTGTCGGGAAGGTCGCCGTGAACCAGCCGCCGCCGCCGTTGCAGAACCCGGGGATCGGGTCGGAGACCGCGAGGTCCGCTCCCGTCGGGAGGTTGCCGGCCGCGTTGCGGATCGAGATGACGAGGTTCGGCATCGTCACCGCTCCGCAGTTGAGGCTGAACATGTTCACGTCGACACGGACGACCGGTGCCGCAATCGCGGCGGTGAAGGTCTGCCCGAGCCACGTGACAAAGGTGGTGCCGGCGCCCTGCGTGCCGAGGGTCGTGTTCTGCTGATCGATCGTGGCCGGATTGGAGAGCATCACGTCGCCGGGAACGGTGGTGACGTCGACGTTCGTCGCCACGCCGGCCTGGAAGTCGGCCTGGGTCGTGTCGGCGGGGCAGGCGTTCGTCGGCGCGAGCCCGAGCGAGAAGTCCTGGGTGGTCGTGCCGCCGTCGGTGACGGCGATGTTCGCCGCCGAGCCGGTGACGTAGCCGGGGGCGCTGGCCGTCATCGACGGATAGGTTCCGGCCGGGAGAGCGGTGAAGGAGTAGACGCCGGAGCCGTCGGTGGTCGTGCTGCGGGCGCCGAGCGTGACCGTCGCGCCGCTGATGGGCGTGCCGCCGGCGGTCGCGATGACCGTGCCGGAGATGGTCCCTCCCGCCCCGACCGCGGTGCATTCCGGGTAGCGGAACGACCCGATGCGGGTCAGCCAGCGTTTGTCGAAGGTCTGGGCGACCGGGTTGGCGTACTGGGTGCTGCCCCAGAACGTACAGCCATCGGGGTCGAGCATCAGCGTGGCGTAATCACCCCAGCGTCCACTGCTGGTCTGCGAGGCCGTGCCGGCGAGGAGAGTCTGTTCGGTCTGGCTGAAGGTGTTGACCGGGTCCGTCGCCAGCCGCCCGGCGTACTTGATCGACGGGAAGGTGGTGCTGCTCGACGTGCTGTAGAGGATGGCCATGTTGCCGCCGCGGTCGACGGCCAGGCTGGGCATCCAGCGGTGCATCACGTTCGACGCGTCCGGATCCCACGTGGCCGCCTGCGGGATGGCCGCCGCCACCGTTCCGCCGGTGACGTTGACCTCGTACCAGCGCGGCGCCGCGAAGCCGGTCGTGTTGCCGCGCCGGACGGTGTGCGGAATCCAGAGCGACTCGGTTCCGCCGATGTTGGTGTACTGGTGCTGCACCATGGCCCGGTTCGACAGGGTGTCGAGGAGCTGCGCGGTACCGGACTGCGGGACGTTGGCCGGGAGTGAGTTGGGCCAGCTCGTGGCAGAGATCGGGATGTCCGGACCGGTGAAGGTGGACAGGCTGATGCTGTTCCAGTCGACGTGGAACTTGTACACGCTGAGCGCGTTCAGGAAGTTCGAGGTGGAAATGAAGAGGTTGGGCCGCCCCGCCGGAGGCGTGCCGGTCTGCAGCCGGGCGTTGCTCGGCACGACCGTGAAATCGCTGGCGCCGAGGTCGAACTGGACGATCTGCACGGTCGGACTGCCGGCATACATCTGGGCCTTGTTGAACGCCCAGGCGCGGGAGCTCTGAAACGGCGCTCCCGAGGGGTAGCCGAATACGTTGGCCGACATGTAGATGCCGTCGGTCCAGACGGCGAGCTTCGGATAGTCGTTGAGGCCGTCCGTCACTTCGATCGAGTAGAAGTTCCAGCCGCCGGCCACCGGGTCGCCGGTCATGGAGACGGCGAAGCACTGGTAGGCGATGGGGGGATTGACGTTGCCGCCGCCGTCGAGGGTGAAGGCGAAGTCGCTGAGGATCCAGCGGTCCTCGAAGGTGTCGTACAGCACCACCGGGTCGCCGAAGTTCTGGTCGTCGCACTGGTTCCCGAAGTTGCCCTGGCTCATCAGGGTGTCGAACGTGAACGCCGCCTCGCGGAAGCCGTCGCTCTTGCGGTAGACGCCGACCGAGGTGTTGACCGCCTGGATGTAGTACACGGGACCGACGTCGCCGGTGGTGTCGGGCGGGCTGCCCGCGCCCCAGTTCTCACGATCGAGACCGTCGAAGGTGATGATCGGAGCGGGCGCCGCGGCTTCCACCGCCGGCAGCCGCACCGCATCCGTGCCGGCCTCGGGGGCAGACTTCGACTGCTCCTCGACCAACACCGGATTGAACGGCGGTCCTTCGCGCTCCGGCCGCTCGGGGCGCCGCTTCGGCTTGGTCGAAGGAAGGGTGCGCAGGTCGAACTTTTTCCCGCGCGCCTTCGTCAGCTTCTTCTCCACCGGGGGACCGGTCCTGATCGGCTTCCTGCTCTTATCGCGGTCGCTGTCGTCGGTCTCGACGCTGCTACCGCTCGTCTTCCGCTCCCGCGGCAGCTCCGCCGTGACCCGCTCCGCCTTCTCGCGCGCCTCCGCCGTTTCTCGCTCGACGAGGACTTCCCTCGGAGGTTTGGGGGCGCGTTTCTTTCTCACCAGACGCGCGGACGCGTCACCAGCGGTCAGAAGGAAGAGAAGAAGAGAGACCAGCGCGAGCAAAGTGCGTTTCATGAATTCAATTCCTGACTCGAAAGAGACGCGAAGCGGCGGGACGGGCCCGCGGCCAACCAGCAGCAGTCATTTGTGATGGGTGGACGAAGCGGCGAGCATTATCCACCGAAAATGGCAGGCCGATGTATCAGAAATGATCTGTTCGCTGTCGGAAGATGCGTACCGGAGCGTAGGAGGATTCCCTACACCGCACGGGCGAGCAGGCCGTGATCCCCTATACTGGTCAGGACTAGAAATCGGGAAAGTGAGCGCGGGCGGCATCCGACACGGGACGGTGGGCACTTCAGGACGCGAAGGCGCAGTTCAGCGAAGTCGTGGGGAAAGCAAAGACCGAGGGGCCGCAGCGGATCACGGTGCATGGACGCGAAGAGGTGGTCATCGTTTCGGTCGAGGAGTACCGGGGCCTCAAAGGCCAGTTGACAGGCCAGGCGCTCGTCGAACTGCTGCACGATTCTCCACTGCGTGACGTCAGCTTCGACCGGGTACGTACGCGTGACCGCGTTCGCGGTGTCGAGTTGTGACTGACTGGCTTCTCGACACGAACGAGCGAGCACGAAAAGGCAAACGTGCCGGTCCTCGACCCCTGGCTTCTGGATGGGTGCAGCACGGCGAGAAAACGAACGCCCGCTATCGCCTGCAAACGAGGACGAACCGGTAGCGTTGCAGCCTGGATCGCCATGCAAACCCGTGCGATTGCGCATCGCTCTGCTGCATGACTGGCGCCCGCTACGCGGGCTCGATGAATGATCGACTCATTCCACCGGCTGAAGCCGGTGGCTATTTTCTGAAGCCCGCTACTCGGGCAAGTCTGCCGCCGTAGGCGGCTTTAGGAAATATACCCCGGCTTCAGCCGGGGTTGGTACGTGCCACCGAACGAGCCCGCGTCAGCGGGCGACAGGGAGAGGGCGCTACCAGTCCGTCGGCTTGTAGTCCTTGAGGAACTGTCCCCACACATGCTCGCCGGTGAGGACGCCGGAGATGATGGGGTCGACGATGCGGGCGGCGCCGTCGACGATGTCGAGGGGCGGGTGGAAGCGCTGCTCCACGGTCTTGCGTGCCGCGATCTCGGCCGGATCTTCGTCCGTGACCCAGCCGGTGTCGACGCTGTTCATGTGGATGCCGTCGCGGTGGTAGTCGGCGGCGGCGGTGCGGGTCATCATGTTCAGGCTGGCCTTGGCCATGTTGGTGTGCGGGTGGCGGGTGGTCTTCTGGTTCCGGTAGAACTGCCCTTCGACGGCCGAGACGTTGACGATGTGCTTGTCACGGTTGGCGGTCCTGAGCATCAGCGGCTTGAGGCGGGCGTTGATGAGGAAGGGGGCGACGGCGTTGATGAGCTGCACTTCGAGCAGTTCCACCGAGGAGACTTCGTCCATCAGCAGGCGCCAGGAGTTGCGCCCGCGCAAGTCGACCTGCTGCAAATCCTGGTCGAGCCGGCCTTCAGGAAAAAGATCGCGGTCGGCGTGGTCTTCGTCGAGGAGCCTGACCTGCGAGAGCTGCGCGGAGTGCGTGAGCCCCGTGACCTCCGAGATCGCGTCCGCCTCGGCCAGCGCGTCTCCGGCGGGCAGCATGTCGTAGCCGCGCCACCCGTTGAACGTGCCGAGGAGCTTGCGCTGGGTGTCCGAGAGCGAGTGCAGCGCGGCGGTCTCGTTCTGCATCATGTGCTCGTAGAACGCGGGAGGACGGCGCACGGTCTGGCAGGCGTTGTTGATGATGAAGTCGAGGCGGTGACGCGTGGCCAGGAGCTCGCGGCAGAACGCCTCCACGCTCGGCGTGTGGCGGAGGTCGAGGCCGAAGATCTCGAGCCGGTCCGACCATTCCGCGAAGTCGGGCTCCGCGGCGTAGCGCGCGGCGGAGTCGCGCGGGAAGCGCGTGGTGACGATGAGGTGCGCGCCGGCGCGCAGCAGCTTGAGCCCGGCCTGGTAGCCGATCTTCACCCGCCCGCCGGTCAGCAGCGCGACGCGGCCGGTGAGGTCGACGGATTCGGTGCGCTTGGCGAAGTTGAGCTCCGCGCACGAGGGACAGAGCTGGTCGTAGAAGTGGTGGACGGCGTGATAGTGCTGTTTGCAGACGTAGCAGTGCCGCGACTCCGGCAGCACGCCAGCCTCGGGCTGAGGAGTCTCTTCGGTACGGTAGTAGTTCGGCGTGGTGAAGACCGGCTTGCTGCGCAGCTCGCGAATGCCGGTCGAGGAGAAGACGTGCTCCGCCTTCTGCGTCAGCTCCGCCTTGCGCCTCCGTTTGCTCGCCTTGACCAGGCGGCGCCGCGCGCGCGGATCGGGATCGGAGACCACCCGCGTGGCGTGCAGGAACCGCTGGCGATCCTCGGCGGGGATCTGCGCCAGCAGGCCGCGGTTCTGGTCGATGGCTTCGAGGAGCCGCGCGGCGGCGCGGATGCGCTCCAGCAGCGGGGCGTCGTCGGTCTCAGGAGTTGCGATTTCGGGGGCGGTGGTGGTCATCGTACGGCGCCAGTGTGCCGTACGGGCCCTCTTGTTGCTAATGCTTTCCCGCTTGCTGATGGCGGTTGCGATCGTGATGACGGTTCCGGTAGTGGCGGCGGAGCGGCGCGGGAGTGTGGCGTTTCATTACGGTGAGGCGCTGACGGCGAAGCAGCTCGCGTTTTTCGGGCGGTTCGACGTGCTGGTCACGCACGATCCGTTGCCGCGGGAGCAGGTGACCAGGCTACGCAATGGCGGGACGCGGCTGGCGTTGTACGAGTGGTCGGTGGCGTTTTACCGGTCGCTGGTCCAGCGCGGGTCGTGGCAGGAGCGGCTCCTGAGCGGCGAGCGGACGACGCTGCTCAACCGGCGCGGGTTGCGCGGGCATGCGGGGGCGAAGGATGCCGAGGCGTTCTATTACGACCCGGCGAACCGGGAGCAGAACGAGGAACGCGTCCGGGCGATCGCGAAGCGGTTGAAGGCGATCGGGTACGACGGCGTGTTCCTCGACACGACCACGTTCGAGAGCGTGCACCCCGAGGCGCTGGACGAGTTCCGGCGGCGGCATCCGGAGCGGCCGTACGACGCGGCGTTCGCGCGTTTCCTTGCGTTATTGCGGCGCGAGCTGGCGCTGATCGTGACGAACCAGGGCTACCGCGCGGCGGAGCACTATCTGCCGTATGCCGATTACGACGTGACGGAGAGCCTGCTCACGCGTCCGTGGCATGACGCCTCGAACCGGTGGAACAGCGTCGATTTCCTGATGCCGGAGCTGATCCTGAAACCGGCGTCGCGCTATCCGCGCGTGCGCTTCGTACACCTCAACTACCTCGAAGAGGGCGACCCGCAACGCATCGAGCGCATCCTGGCCACGGCGCGGCTCTTCGGACACGACGCGTTCGTGGCCATGCCGGACGTGGCGCGCACCGCGTTCTCGGATCTCTACTTCCTCGACCTCGGCAAACCGACCGGCGAGATCCGGCGTGACGGGCTGACGGCGATGCGGACGTTCGAGCACGGCGAGATCGTGGTGGCGCCGGAGCGTGCGAAGATCGTGCGTGCACTTCCGTGAGGCGGATGCGGCGGACCGCGAGCGCATCCTGGCGCTGCGGGCGCGCTGCTTCGGCGAGGTCGATCCGGAGAAGCTCGATCCGCGGTTCTGGGATTGGGAGTTCGGGCGCCGCGCGCGGATGTTCGTCGGCGAAGGCCCCGAGGAACTGGCGACGCACCTGGCGCTCCTGAACCTGCCGCACATGCTGGATGGCGTGCAGGTGCCGGGGGCGCTGGCGGTCGATGCGATGACGTCACCCGCCGCACGCGGGCAGGGGGCGTTCACCGGAGTCGTGACCGAGGCGATGACGGCGAGCGAGCATACCGTGGCCACGGCGTATCAGATCCGCTCCGCGGTCCTGGGGGCGATGCTGCGGGGCGGGTGGGCGGTGGCGGAGCGGGTGCCGGTGCTGTTGCGGCCGGCGTTCACGTTTCGCGGCCAGGCAGGATTGCCTGTCCTCCACCAGTCGGACGTGACGTGGATGAGTGCGCTGTGTGGGAGCGATGGCTGCATCGCGCGGACGGCGGAGTTTCTTTCGTGGCGTTTTTTCGAGAATCCGCATTGGAGGTACCGGGTGACGGGCGTGCCCGAGGCGGCGTATCTCGTCACGCGGCGCACCACGCTGAAGGGGATGGATACGCTGGCCATCGTGGACCTGGCGTGGCGGGAGAAGAGCGCCGGCCGGCGCCTGCTGCAGGAGGCGATTGCCCATGCGCGGGCGGAACGCTGTACGCTCGTGGCCGCGCTGGTGTCGCGGCGGCATCAGGCGTTCGGGATGCTGCTGCGGGCGGGGTTCCTCCCCGGACCGCACTGGTTTCGCCTGCTCGTGCATCCGCGCGAACAGGCGTCGCGTGCATGGCGGGTGATGTGGGCGGATACGGATCATCTGTGATGGACGCGTGTGCGGCCTGCGGAGGCGAGCGGTTCCGGGCAACGACGATCGCCGGCGTCACGGTGAAGCGCTGCATCGCGTGCGGTCTGCGGACGAGCGCGATCTCTCCCGGCCGGCAGCTCAATTACGCGGACGTCGACGACCGGGCCTACCTGCAGTCGATCGGCAGAGTGCGGCGCGCGCAGGCGGAAGTGATCGTCGCGTTCGTGCGCAAGCATGGCGGCGGCGGTGACTGGCTGGACGTCGGGTGCGGATACGGGTACGTGCTCGACGCGGCGCGCGCCGGTGGTTTCGCGGTGCGGGGCATCGAGCCGGACGCAAAGGCGGCGGCAGCGGCACGCGAGCGCATCGGGAACGTCGAGCAGGGCTTGCTCGACGAGCGGACCGAGGCCGCGGACGTGCTGTCGACGCTGGACGTGATCGAGCACCTGCACGACCTCGACGCGTTCGCGCAGCTCGCCGCGCGGAAGGCGCGCAGGTTCTGGGTGATCAAGGTGCCGTCGAGCGACGGGCTCTTTTACAAGGTCGCGCACGCGTTGCGCATCGGGGGTGCGGTGCGGAGATTGTGGCAGTCGGAGTACGAGCATCCGCACACGGTGTATTTCGACGAGAGGACGTTAACGCGGTTCTTGAACCGCAACGGGTTCGACGTCGTGGCGAAACGTTACCTCGACGAGGTGCCGGACGGCACCGTCGTCGACCGGCTCACGCTCGACGGCCGGATGCCACGCTGGAAGGCGGCTCTCGCGGTGCCGGTGTTCTTTGTTATCAATGTCGTGGAGCGGATACGCGGCAAGTCGGATGCGCTGCTGGTGATCGCGAGGCATCGATGAACGTCGTATTCGTCTTTGCGCATCAGGACGACGAGATCGCGTTCGTTTCGCGGATCAAGGTCGAGGTTGCGCGTGGGAATCGGGTCACGTGCGTGTGTCTCACCGATGGTGCGGCGGCGGTCTCGGCGACGATTCGGGATGCGGAGTCGCGGCGGGTGTTAGCGAGGCTGGGGGTGAACGACTTTCGGGTGGCGCCGGCGGAGGAGCGGATTGCGGATGGGGCGCTTCCCGAGCAGATGGACAAGGCGCTGCGGTTCCTGGAGGGGACGATCGGCGAGGTGGATGAGGTGGTGACGCTGGCGTGGGAGGGGGGGCATCAGGATCATGACGCGGCGCACCTGGTGGCGGCGGTGTTTGCGGAGCGGCGTGGGGTGCCGTGCCTGGAGATGCCGCTGTACAACGGGTTCGAGACTTCGTGGCCGATGTTCCGGGTGAACGAGCCGGTGGGGAACGGGTGGCTGGTGCGGCACCTCTCGCGGCGCGAGTACTTCGGGAACGTATTGCTGGCGCGGTTCTACCCGTCGCAGCGGCGGACGTGGATCGGGCTGGTGCCGCTGTTGCTGATCGGCGAGCCGCGGGAGCTCATTCGAGGTGCCGATCTCCGGCGCGCCTGCGCTCCCCCTCACCCGCTCCCGCTGCTGTATGAGCGGAGGTTTCGGTATCCGTACGATCGCTTCGCGGGTCACGCGGCGGAGTTTCTTCGGCAGCGATCGGTCCCTGGTTGACGGGCTCGCGCGGAACGGCCTCCAGATCGTACTGCGCGGCCGAGAGCAGCAGTTGCACGCCGACCATGATCATCAGCGCGGGCAGCACGACCGTGCCGGTCGGCGCGGCCTCGCGCAGGAGGAACGAGTACCGCAGCCAGTTCCAGGCGCCGAAGCCGACGCCGGTCAGCAGCAGCGGCACGCCGACCGCGAGGTGCAGCGAGGCGAGGTTGAAGTCGTAGACGAAGTTCTTCAGCACGACACGCCGCATGAGCGACCAGAGCAGCCGGCCGGGGAACTGCCGCAGCACGCGCGGGATCGAGAGGCTCGACGTCTCCCCTGCATAGCGCGCCGGCATCGGGATCTCTTTCACCACCGCGCCGATCAGGTAGAGGTGGCTGAGCATCGAGATCTCGAAGAAATACGTCCGGTCGAGCTTCTGCAGCGGCAGTTGCGACAGCACGTCCGTGCGGATGGCCAGGAATCCGTTGGTCGGGTCGAAGACGCGCCAGTAGCCGGTGGCCGCCTTGGCCAGGAAGCTCAGCGCGACGTTGCCGATGCGCCGCGCCAGCGGCATGGCGCGCACGGCCTGGAAGTCGCGGAAGCGGTTCCCCTTCGTGTAATCCGCCTCGCCGCTGATGAGCGGCGCGATGAGCTGCGGCACGAGCCAGAGCGGCATCTGGCCGTCGGCGTCGATCTTCACGACCACGTCGGCGCCCGTTTCGATCGCGGTCCGGAAGCCGGTCGCCATGGCGCCGCCCACGCCGCGGTTCGTCTCGTGATGGACGACCACGATGCGGCGGTCGAGCTCCGCGTACCGCTCGGCGATGGCACCGGTCTGGTCGGAGGAGCCGTCGTCGATCACGATGATGCTCGTGAAGATCGGCGGCATCCCTCGCAACACGGAGCCGAGCTCTCTGGCCACGTTGTACGCCGGCAGCACCGCGGCCACGTGCACGTCGCTGCGGCGCCTGAGCATGACCCGGCTCACGTGCGGCCTCCGGCTGGTCTGCGGATTTCGTAAATACGCACGTTCTCATCATCGAGGAAAACGCGGATATCGCGGTGTGTAAGGCCATAAACCATGCACCAGGTCTGCAGGCGCTCCTCCACCGTGGCGCGCTCGAAACGGGTCGCCCAGTTGTTGATCTGGAAGCGGTGCGGGGTCTTCTCGACGGCGATGAAGACGTGCGGCGTCGGGATGCGCAGCGGCGATTCGGCGGGATCGAACTCCTCCAGGAAGTCGACGCCGTTCAGGTGGAACCCGCGCCCGAGGACCATCGGGTACTCCTGGCCGTAGCTGACCAGCGTCCAGGTGAACGGCTCGTGGCGCTGCGAGATCTGGAGGACGGCGTACGTCGTGGCGCCGTAGCCGGAGTAATCGAGGAGGCGGGCGCGCATCGGCTGGCTGAAGAGGTTCGGGGTGGTGGAGAGCCAGAGCACGATGGCCAGGGCCGGTGCGACGACGTACGCGCGTCGCGGCAGGCGTGCGGCGAGCGCGGTGATGGCGACGCCGAGGAGCACGGCGATGGTGAGGGCGAGCCAGGTGACGTTGCGGCGAACCTCGACGATCTCCGGGATGCCGATCACCGAGGCGGCGTGCGTGACGACGAAGAAGATGGTGCCGAGGGAGATCCAGAGCGCGGCCGGCTCGCGGAGGCGGAACGCGGCGATGGCCACGATCAGCGCGATGACGACGACCGCGATCAGGAACGGCGTCAGCATCATGTACGCGGTCGCTTCGCCGGATGCGTCGCCCGCGAACGAGCGGAGGAACGGGAAGTAGTAGAGCGCGGTGCCGCCGACGTTGCGGCCGACGCTCACTCCATCCGTCCCGGCGATGCTGCGGTAGCGGAGGAAGCCGAGCATCCACGTCGAGCCGAGAGCCACGCCGATCGCTCCCGCGCCGGCGCCGCGTGCGACGTCGCGGAACGTGGCGGTGCGGCAGACCAGCGCCGCCAGCGCCGCCGCGGCGCAGAGCGCGACCAGCGGGACCGCGACACCGGAATGGATCGCGCAGATGGCGGCGGTGCAGCCGATGAAGCCGGCCAGGCGCCAGCGGTCGCGCCTGCGCAGCCAGTCGACGAGGAACAGCGCGGCCGGGAGCAGCAGCACGATCGCGAGCTCCTGCGGGAGGGTCGAGGTCTGCCGCTGGAAGGCGGTGAGCAGCACGTCGAACTCGCCGGAGTCGGACATCCCGGCGTACGAGCGCGACAACCGCTCGCGCGCGTCGGCAGCGCTCGGGCCGGAGACGCTGCCGCCGAGGGCAAAGTACTGGCTGGCGCCGCCGATCATGGTCGCGAAGAGCAGGCCCGCCACGAGCGCGGCGGCGGTGCTGCGCGTGATGCGCTGCGCGGCGTACGCGGCGGAGAGCGTCAGCAGGACGCCGCTGAACGCGCCGAAGAAATTCATCAGCAGGATGGCGTCGACGTTCGTCAGCCGCTCGATCGGCAGCAGGAGGAAATGCATCCCGCGCGGGTACGGTCCCCACGCCGGGTCGACCTGGCGCCCCTGGTCGAGGAGGCGCATCAGGTAGAGGTGGACGTAGGTGTCGGAGAAGCCGAGGTTCGCCGTCGCGAACGGGCGGTAGAAGCGGGTCGCGGCGGCGGCGAGGACGATCGCGCTCCAGGCCAGGACCGGGCCGCGATGGCGTGCGAGGTCCGGCTTCGCCCGGCGGCGCGCAGGAAGGATTGCCGCTTTCCCGCGGTCGAGGATGCGCAGGCCGTAGAGCACCACGTCGCGATACGCGTCGCGCAGCCAGCGCAGCGGCGGCAGCCCGGCGCGTCTGGCGCGGCAGAGCACGACGATCGTGGCGAAGAGGAGCAGGTACGTGACCGTGCCGGCGATGTTGAAGAGCGTGAAGAGCTGGCCGGCGAGCGTCAGCAGCGTGATGCCGATGCCGAGGTTCCAGAAGAACCAGTCCAGCCGCGTGAACGACGCGGGGCGCGGCCACGCCAGCGCGGGGATGCCCACGAACAGCAACAGCAGCGCCGCCGTGATGCGCAGGACCGCGTCGATGCCGTAGAGCCAGTACATGTCAGTAGGCCGCGTAATACGTGTAGTCGAGCTCTTCGAGGACGCGCCGCGTCTCGCGCGCCGCGACGATGCACAGTACGATCGATCCCGCCACCACCCCCGCCACCGCCGCCCAGTAGCCGATGGCGCGGCTGCAGACGAAGCCCACTGCGACGTTCACCGCCAGCGCGTACGCCACGCTGCGCACCGCCGCGTCGACGCGCGCGAGCGTGAGCAGCAGAAGGAGATTGCGCACCGCGAACATGAAGACCGTGTAGCCCGCCGCGGCGGCCACGAGCACGCGCATGGTGATCGGTGACGTGAGCGTCTCGTGGAAGCGCGGATTGTCGAGCTGCTGCAGCACGAGCACGAGCAGCCAGGTCAGCACGAGTGCGACCGCGGCCGCCAGGCCGAGCTGGATGGAGCGGCGGCGATGCGCTTCGAGCTGGTCGTGCACGAACGTCTCGCGGTCGTCGCTCTTCAGCCGCTTCTCGTGCGGAATGAGCTTCTCGGAGAAGCGCTCGATCGCGTACTGCACCATGCCCCCCATGACGATCACCACCACCAGCGCGAGGTCCATCGCCAGCTCGTAACGGACGTTCAGCCAGAACGGGTACGGCGGAAAGTCGTCGCGGCCGACGGGCGTGGTCCAGGCGATGACGCGGTCGGCGAAGAGGAAGGTGTTGAACAGCAGGCCGTAGACGAAGTAGCGCGACGTGCTGACGATGAGCACCGACAACCGCGGCGGATTCACCGGCTGCAGGTTGCCGCGCTTGCGCGCCAGACGCCCGAGGAAGAATGCGGCGGCGCCGAAGCTGAGGAGATCGGCCACGGCCACGCCGATGCCGTTCGCCACGACCGGCGGCGCGCCGCCGAGCTTCGCCGCCGCGATCACGGCCGCGAGCGCAAGTGCGGTGATGACCAGCAGGAGCTCCGTCCGGCGCACGAGATACAGCAGCGCCCACGAGAGCCAGAGCACGGTCAGCCCCGCGTAGAACACCGACGCGATGAGCACCATCGACCACGGCAGGATGCGGAACAGGAGGTTGGCGAGCAGTGCCGCGACGAGCAGCGCGAATGTCACGCGCAGCGCGATGCCGAAGCCGCGCAGGGCAGTCCAGCGCGCGAGCCCTTCTTCCTCCTGGTAGATGTAGAAGAGGCCGCGCCGGACGATGGCCTGCGCGAAGCCGCCCGCGGCGATGTAGCTGGCGATGAACCCGAGGGCGATGGCGCTCCCCTGCGCGAGCTCGAGGTCGATCGCTCCCCAGATGCCGTAGCCCCAGAGCAGCATGGCCGCGGCCTGCATGGCCATCGGCGCGGCGAACGCGATCCCGGCGAGGTAGCGGCGCGCGAAGTTGAGCGCCGGGATGACACGCGGCTTCTCGTCATCTCCCGCGACGTGAAAGCCGTACGCCCCGGCGCGGAACTGCCGTTCGATGGCGCGGGCGAGCTCGAAGAGGTCGCGCACGCCGTACCCGGTGCGCGCATCGCTGTCGCGCATCCCGATGACCTCGAGCTGCGCCGCGATCTCCCACACGTCCTTCGGCATCCCGACGGTGTCGATCACGCGGCGCCCCAGGTCGTCGAGGGTGGTCATCGGGACACCTGAACGTAGAACGTAGAACACGGAACACGGAACGGAGACCAGGGAGAACGACCGGGGGCCTCCGGCGGGCCGGCGTGGCCGGCAGCACTGGTTGCCCAAGGCTGAACGCACGCTTCTCGCGCTGAACGCCGTCCGTGCGCAAACAAGTGCCGCCGGCCACGCCGGCCCGCCGGAGGCCCTTCGTCGTGCCCCCGGTGACCGTTCCGTGTTCTACGTTCTACGTTCGGCTTCATGCGCTGGCCTCCAGCGCCACCGCCGCGTGCGGCTTGGCCGCGGCGCGGTACAAATCCAGATACGCGCTGATGCTGCCGTCGAGGCGGAACTCTTCCAGCACGCGGGCGCGGGCGCGGCGGCCGATGCGGGTGCGGAGGGAGGGGTCGTCGAGGAGCTCGCGGACGGCGGTGGCGAAGCCGTCGACGTCTCGGGGGCGGACCAGCATGCCGCATTCTTCGAGCGCTTCGCCGACGCCGCCGACGTCGCTCGCGACCACGGCCCGTTCACACGCCATCGCTTCGATTACCGAGAACGGGAAGGCCTCGGAGATGCTGGTCAGCAGCACCACGTCCGCGTCGCGATACGCGTCGACCACGTCGGAGGCAACGGAGCCCATGCTCACGGCGTCGTCGAGCCCGAGCTCGCGCCGCAGCGCCAGGCACTTTTCGTAATACGGCGGATCGGCGACGCTGCCGTAGATCGTGAAGCGGACGCCCGGATGCGTCTGGCGGATGCGGGCGGCGACGCGCAGGAAGGTCTCGATGTCCTTGAGCGGGTCGATGCGCGCCGTGGCCACGACGTGCGTGCCGTGGCCGCGCTTCGGTCCGGGGGAGAACAGCTCCGGATCGACACCGTTGTAGATCACGCGCACCTTGTGCTGCGGCGTGCCGTGCGCGAGCTCCCAGCGGGTGTTGTAGTGGCAGACCGGCGCCACCACGTCGGCGTGAAAATAGTTCGCGCGTACGACCGCGGTGATGAGGTTGAGCAGGAACTGCTTGCAGAAGAAGAGGCGCTTGAAACGGGAGAGGAAGAGGTTCTGCTCGCGCAGGTAGACGCCGTGCTCGGTGACGATCATCGGTGTGCCGCGGCGGACTTTGGCGGTGATGCAGGGGATGCCGCAGAACGCGGCCGCGGTGGTGTGCGTCACGCTGACCTCGGGGACGTGAACGGTCAGCACGATCAGGAAGCGGTAGAGCCAGCGCAGGCATTCGGTGAGGTCGAAGATCGACGGCAGCTGATGCTCGCGCGCTCCCGCCGGCAGCGAGCTGGCCGCGCGGCGTGCGAAGGCCTGCATGGTGTCGACGAACATGAGCCACACCGGCCGCGACTTCATGGTCACGCTGTAATCGCGGCGCGCGAAGTAGTCCTCGAGCTGCACCAGCACGCGTCCGAACGCGGCCGGGTCGGTGCCACCGTTGACGAGGTCGAGGAAGGCGCGGAAGGGCGGGAGGAACTCCGCTTCGATCCGGGCGTCGGTCGTGCCGCGCTTGCGCTCGTACAGAGCGGCGAAGGTCGTGCCGAGGGCGAATTCGGACGGCTCCTCGATCCCCCAGAGTGGCACGTTGATGATACTGCGCACGTTCGCGGGCGGGTCGAAGCGCGCCTCGATGTGCGGGTTCATCATGATGGGCAGCAGTGTGTAGCGAACGTCGGGCGTGTTGCGCAGCAGCGCGTCGCACCAGGTGCTCACTCCCCCCGCCGCGTACGGGTACGTCCCCTCGGTGGTCAGCAACACCGAGAGCGCGGCGGCGCTCATCTGGCCGCTCCGATCTGGACCGGCGCCCCCTGCGGTCCGTCGACGCGGCGCTTCACGATCTGCTGGTATTTCCAGAGCTCGATGCGCGCGCCGAGGAGGTCGCTCTCGCGGCGCGCGCGATCCGCCGCCACCTCGGCCACGTCGTTCTCCGGACGCAACCCGGCCGCGACGAGGCGGATCACCGACTCCTCGCGCCGCTGCGCCACGTCCACCATCTGCCGCAGCAGCCCGATGCGCTTCTCCAGCGCGGCGATGCCGAGCCAGAGCGACGACGTCTGCCGGCGGATCTGGTCCGTGGTGGTGCGGCGCTCCAGGTTTGCCTGCTCCGCCTGCATCCGCGCCTCGGCCACGCGGCGCGTCCCGGCCGAGTCGAACATCGGCAGGGCGAGCGTGAAGCGGATGCCGAAGATGCCGTACCCGCCGTCGTCCTGCCCCGCGATGTTGCTGAGCGCGGTCATGCCTCCGAACGCCGACATCGTGAGCTGCGGCCGGCGCGCCGCTTCCGCTTCTTCCAGCTCGAGACGCTTGCGCTCGAAGAGCATCGTCGCGCGCGTCACGCCCTGGTCCGTCACGATCAACGGATCGGGATCGGCGGCCAGGGCGAGCGCGCGCGATTCGGGATCGGCGTCGATGTGCAGCACGATCTCGAGCGGCTCGCCGCTGGTGTCGCCCATGAGCTGCTTGACGTGCGTCTCCGCCTCGAGGCGCTGCAGCTCGAGGTCGAGCAGTTGCGACTCGGCCACGATCGCCTCGTCCTGCCACTGCGCGGCGGTGACGTTCGAGATCTCCTGCATCTCCAGCATCTGCCGGGCGCGCTCGCGCATGTCCACCGCGCGCTTGAGACCTGTGGTGAGGATGCGCAGCCGCTCCTGCGCCGCGTACAGCCGCGCCACGGCGTCGAGCGTCTCGCGGAAGAGGTTGTCCGACGATTCGCGCAGGCGCTGGCGGAACGACTGCGCGTCGAGCTTGGCCACGCGTACCTGTTTCTCGCGGATGCCGCCGTCGATGAGGGGATAGTCGACCGAGAGGAGCGCGGTCAGCGCGTCGTAGCGGAAGACGTTGCGCGCGAAGACGTCGACATTGTGCGCGGTGGTGGCGCCGGTCTCGATGCGCAGCACGGGAAAGCTGATGCGCTGCGGGTTGGTCTCCAGCAGCTCCGCCGCCTGCAACGCGGAGGGAGAGACGTCGTGCTGCTTCTCGGCGCGCGCGAGGACCTGCTCGAAGGAGAGCTTTTCGCCGTACGCCTGCAGCGCGATGAACAGGGCGACCACCGTCAGCGTGCGTCTCATTGGATGGTGATGACGGCGGGCGTGCCGGGCTGCAGCATCCGGTCGGGATTGGGGATGTTGACGATGATGGACGAGCCTCCCTCGCCGCCCGGAGGGATCACTCGTGCGATCGGCTCGCGGAAGCGGCGCGGCGGAATGGTCATGAGCTTCACGTCCACCGGACGTCCGGCGCGGACGAAGCGAAGGAGCTCCGGCGCGAGCTGTGCCTGGACGCGGGCAGTCTTACTGTCCACGATGTCGGCGATCGGATCGCGCGTATAGATGTCGGCGCCGGCGGCGACGCGCAACCGCGCGATCGTCCCCGAGGCGGGGGTCTTGATCACCAGTTGCGCCTTGCGATGCTCCGCGAAGACCTGGTCGGCGCGCGCGCGCTCCACTTCCGCCGCGAGGAGCGCGCGGTCGGCCGCGGGGGCGGCGGCGGGAACGGCTCCCCGGTCGCGCTCCGCGTCGAGCTCGCGCCGCGCGAGCGCCAGCTCCGCCTCGGCGTTCTCCACGTCCTGGCGGGCGACGTCGCCGCTTGCGAGCAGCCCGCGCAGGCGCTCCAGCCGCTGCTGCTTCTGGCGCACGGTCTCCGCGGCGGCCTGCTCTCGCGCCGCGTTCGAGCGCGGCGCCGCGCGCGGCGCGCCCACGCTGCGCAGCCGCTGCTCGGCCGCGAGGACGGCGGCACGTGCGTAGGCGAGATCGCGCTCGACGACAGGGTTGGTGAGCGTGGCCAGCACGTCTCCCTGCTGAACCGTCGCGCCTTCGGTCGTTTTCAGCTCGACGATCGTCCCTTCGATCGGCGAATGGACGGTCACGCCGTCGAATGCGGCGACGGTGGCCTTGACCTCGATACGGGGAGGATCGGCGGCCGTGGCGCGCTCGGCGTCACGGCAGGCCAGGGGCAGGACGGCGAAGGCCGTGCACGCCAGGACGAACCCATCTCGCGCTCTCGTACTCTCTCCTGAACGGCTAGTTTCTTGCACGGTCGCGCCTGCAAAGCACGGGCCTTTCATGATCGGGACTCGACCGAAGCAGCCGGTGGAACGTCACATCGCGGCGGGGGTAATCGCGGCAGCTCTGCTCACCGCGCTGCTGGCTGCCGGGATCAGCGCTTGGCTGAGCGCACGGCGGAACAGGTCCGTGGCCGACGCCAACGCGGTCAGCGACGCCCTCACCTCCGCGCTCGCCAGCGGCGCCGCACCGCAGGCGCTCCTCGATGCCTTCGCCGCCGCCGGCAGCATCCGCGCCGCGACGATCTACGACGCGAACGGCGGGACGGTGGCGAAGAGCGGCACGCCCTCCCCTGACGTCGAACAGATCTTCCGCTCGCTCCCAAACGGCGGCTCGCTCTCGGTGGAGCCGGGCATCGTGACCGGCGGCAGCGCGCCGATGCAGGACATCCTCAGGACCGCGGCGATCTCCGCTGCCTGCGCGGCGGTCGTCGCGCTCCTCGCGGCATCGTTCATCACCGCCGTGCTGCGGCGCCGCCTCGACACGATCCGCACCGGTGTGGACGAGGCGTTCCGCGACCAGACCTACGCCACCCGCCTCCCCGCCGAATCGGGCATGCTGCGCCCGGTCACCGCGAGCCTGAACAAGCTCCTCGAACAGATGCAGCAGCGCGACACCTCGCTCCGCCGCCGCACGACCGAGCTCGAGGCGGCGAACAAGGACCTGGAATCGTTCGCCGCCACCGTCTCCCACGACCTGCGCGCGCCGGTGGGCAGCATCTCCGGCTTCGCGCAGGCGCTCGATGAAGATTACGGCCCGCAGCTCGACGACACGGGGCGCGAGTGCATTCACTGGATCCGCCACAGCGCGACGCAGATGAACAACCTGATCGAGGGGATGCTGCAGATGGCGCGGCTGACACGCGTCGAAGTGCATCGCACCGAGGTCGACATCACCCGCATGGCGCGCGACATCGCCGGAGGGTTGCTGCGGGCGCACCCCGATCGCGAGGTCGAGTTCGTGATCCGCGACGGCATCATCGCCAACGGCGACGAGCGCCTGCTGCGCGCGGTGCTGGAGAACCTGATCGGCAATTCGTTCAAATTCACGAGCAAGCGCCCCGGCGCGCGGATCGAGATCGGTGCGCGCGACGACGAAGGGACCATGGCCTTCTACGTCCGCGACAACGGCGCCGGCTTCGCTCCCGAGCACGCCGCGAAGATGTTCCGCCCCTTCCAGCGCCTGCACTCCGAGAAGGAGTTCAGCGGCACCGGCATCGGGCTCGCCACCGTGCACCGCATCGTGCAGCGGCACGGCGGACGGGTGTGGGCCGAGGGAGAGGTCGAGAAGGGGGCGACGGTGTACTTCACGACCGGGTCGGCCGAGGAATGGGCGGCGTGAGCGGAAAACCTCTGCGGCTGCTGCTCGTGGAAGACTCGGAACGCGACGCGGCGCACGTCACGCTCTCGCTGCGCCGCGGCGGCTGGGCGCCGGACATCCGGCGCGTGGAGACGCAGGAGGAGATGGCAGAGGCGTTGCGCGACGGCGTCTGGGACGCGATCGTCAGCGATTACAACCTCCCCCGCTTCAGCGCTCCCGCCGCGCTGGCGATGCTGCACGAGAGCGGCCTGGACATCCCGTTCATCGTGGTCTCCGGCGAGATCGGCGAGGACACCGCGGTCCGCCTGATGCGCGGAGGCGCCTCGGACTACCTGCTCAAGGACCGCATGACGCGCCTCAACGCGGCCATCGAGCGGGAGATGGAACAGGCCCAGGAGCGCCGCGCCAAACGCCGCGCCGACGCGCTGTTTCACGCGGTGCTGCGCGCCTCGCCTCCTCCCGCCGCGATCGTCGACCGCACCACGGGCCAGATCATCGACGGCAGCAATTCGTTCGCGCGCGAGTTCCTCGGCAACGCGCAATATCCGGTGAAACAGCGGTTGGCGGACGTGATCCAGTTCTCGTTTCCGGAGCGCATCGAGCAACTGCTCGCGCGCGGCTCCGGCACCGCGCTGCATACCGTCTATTACGCCGCGGGCATCGGGCGCGTGGCGAACGTCCGCTGCTACACGGTCGAGCATGACGGCGGCTCGTACGCGTACATCGTCATCGAGGACGTCACCGAGCAGAATTACCTGAAGGCGGCGTTCGACGCGATCCCCGATGCGGTGCTGGTCATCGGCAGCGACCAGCGCCTGCTCTACGGAAACCGCGCCGCGGAGCAGCTCATCGGCGATCTCTACTTCGGCATGGACGTGACGCCGCTCCTCGAGCGTCCGACGCTCGGTAAACAGTGGTGGCTGAAGAGGACGACGCGCTTCGACGAGCAACGCATCCTGGTCGGCGAGCAGCCGTATGCCGCGACGAGCGTGGTGTTCCGCTTCGCCGGCGAGCCGGAACAGTCGACCATCCTGACGCTGCGCAACATCGCCGAGGAAGAGGAGCTGCAACGCCTCGCCACGCACGACGCGCTCACCGGCATCGCCAACCTGCGTCATTTCACGGAGGCGTTCCCCCGCTACCTCGCGGAAGGAGGCGCGCTGGCGCTGGTCGATCTCGATTACTTCAAGGCGATCAACGACGAGCTCGGACACGCCGCCGGCGACGCCGCCCTGATCACCTTCACGAACCTGGTCCGCCCCCAGCTCCGCGACACCGACCTCTTCGCCCGCCTCGGCGGCGACGAATTCGCGATCGCCTTCTCCGGCGCGGTGGACCGCGCCGCGTCCGTGCTGGACGCCGTGTACGAACGCCTCGGGCGTACGCCGTTGCGCTTCGACGGGGCGTCGCGCGCACTCAGCGCCTCGTGCGGTGTGGCTTCGGTGGGTGCGGGGGACACCGTCGAGACAGCGCGTGCGCGTGCGGACAAGTCGCTGTACGAGGCGAAAAAGGGCGGGCGGGGACGGTACGTGATCGGATAGGCAGCGAGGGCGCCGCACGCCGGCGAAGGTGCCATGACACGACGACTTCGCCAGTTTGGAGTGCGGTGACCGCAGTCACCGCTTTGACTCAGTGCCAGGGACGCCGAACGCACAAGGCGGCACCTGCCGCTGCCGAACGAAAAGTGCGTGTTTCTCACGCCGGCGGCGTGGCGTACGGTAGCCGGTGGTAAGCGCCGAGAGAGCGCGACCACCGGGAATGGTGCGACAACGATTTGCACCCTGAAAGGGTGCCGTACACGACCCCTCCGGGGTCGGAGATGGGGCTGACCAGATCCGGTGGTGGCGCGCCTTCGGCGCTTACCACCGGCTACCCTACGCCACGCCTCCGGCGTGAGAAAGCACAACGCGGCGCGGATTGGCATCGGCTGCAGCGTTGCGCTGGGGCGTCACTTAGCGCAACGCGACCGCGACGATGGCTGCCAGAAACGCGATGAGCATTGCACCGTGAGGAGGGCACGACCCTGCCGCCACCGGTAATGACGATCGCACCAGGCATCGGTGTACGGCCCGTCAGGTGCGTGTCGAAGGTGACCAGGAACTCCGCACACCGCGCAAAGACCGCAGAAACCCGCCGGTACACTCTGATCGCGAAGCACGTCGGGGCTGGTATCCCACAGGCTGCAGTAACAGTTTCTCGACGTGGTCATGACGCCCGACGGATCAGCGCTCACCGGAGTTGAACCGCACGCGAAAGGGTAGCGCACTCGTCGGGCCGTAGGCAGTTCGGTTGCCGGGCCGAAGCCGGGCCGTGCCCAGCTTCACACGAAAGTTCTATGAAAGCGATTGTCAAAGGGCGGTTCTCCTCTTTGCTGATTGCTTTTCGGTTCTCTCCTTTGCAATCAGCTCCTTCCGACCGAAGAGGACGGCCGGTGGGCTGCGGCGCCGCGGGCACCGTAGCGAAGGACGTGGCTGTAGGTGCTGACGTTGCGGTGGCGAAAAGCTCCTGCACTGTGCAGATGTCCCGGCCGCCCTCAGGATCGGGCTCACAGCTTTGTTCTTCGTCCAGTCACTGCTCCCGCTCGGCGAGCTGCACGCGGGACACTTCGAGCCGCACACGGAACACTTCGAGCCGCACACCGGACACTTCGAGCCGCACACCGGACACTTCAAGCGGCCCGGAGGGCGCCGCGAGTGTCGAAGCGGACGCCGGCCGTAGTTCGCTCGGACGCTCCCGGCGTCGCGGTGGACGCTCTCCGGCGTCACGCCGCACGCTCGCGGCGTCACGGCGCACGCTCGCGGCGTCCCGGCGCACGCTCACGGCGTCCCGGCGCACGCTCACGGCGTCCCGGCGCACGCTCACGGCGTCCCGGCGCACGCTCGCGGCGTCACGGCGCACGCTCGCGGCGTCACGGCGCACGCTCGCGGCGTCCCGGCGCACGCTCGCGGCGTCCCGGCGCACGCTCACGGCGTCCCGGCGCACGCTCACGGCGTCCCGGCGCACGCTCACGGCGTCCCGGCGGACGCTCGCGGCGTCCCGGCGCACGCTCGCGGCGGCACGGCGGACGCTCGCGGCGGCACGGCGGACGCTCGCGGCGGCACGGCGGACGCTCGCGGCGGCACGGCGGACGCTCGCGGTGTACGGGGGGGGCCGCTTCGCGGCGAGCAAAAGCGGTGACTGCGGTCACCGCACTCCATACACGAATGCTCGTGCATCCTCGGCATTCAGGGGCTCGGCGAAGAGGTAGCCCTGCATGTACCTCACGCCGAACTTCTGCAGCACCTCGGCGGCCTCGCCGGTGTCGACGCCTTCGGCGATGACCTGGGCGCCGAAGTGGGCGGCGAGGTTGGCGACGGTCTCGATGACGGCCCGGCGGTTCGGGTCGGAGTCGCAGGAGTCGACGAAGTAGCGGTCGAGCTTCATGAAGTCGGGACGGACGTCGAGGATCATCTTGAAGTTGGACTGGCCGAGGCCGACGTCGTCGAGGGAGATGCGCATGCCGGTGTCGCGGAGGCGGGCCAGCGTGTGCGCGAAGCCGGCGCTGTCCCAGGGGGGCGCGTGCTCGACGATCTCCACGGTCAGCTGCTCGCAGGCGACGCCGTGCTCGCTGGCCGTCGCACAGAGGAAGTCGACGAATTCGCGGTCGCGGGCCAGGGTCGACGCGTGCACGTTCACCGTCAGCCGGAGCGTCTCGTGCCGGGGTGCGTTCGCCAGCGCGACGGCGACGCAGGCGCGGTCGACCAGCGTCTCCTCGCGCTTGAGGCGGACGTACTCGAACATCACTTTCGCCGATTCGAAGTTCGTCCCTTTCGGGCCGCGCGAGAGGCACTCGAACCCGGTGAGGGTGATCGCGCCGTCGACGTGCATGATGGGCTGATAGACGGGGGTGATGCCGCCCGGCTCGAGGATCGTGTTGAGGGCGCGATGCTCTCGCATCACTGCTCGAGGAGCGTACGGGCGATGCTGGCGATCTCCATCATTGCTTTCGGCTTGTGGAGGAACGCGTCCGCACCGCGGTTGTACGACTCCCGCTCGATCTCGGGGGTGCCGAAGGCGCTGAGCAGGATCACGCGCGTGTCGGTGCAGCGCTTGTGCACGTCGGAGACGATCTGCAGTCCTTCCACGCCGCCGATGCCGGTGAGGCGGAGGTCGGCGATCACGAGGTCGTAGCGGTAGGTGGCGAGCAGCGCCTGCGCTTCCTCGAGCTCGTACGCGGAGTCGACCGAATAGCCGAGGCCTTCGAAGTAACGCCGCATCGCGAGGACGATCAGGTCCTCGTCATCGACGATCAGGATGCGTTCGGGCGCGTCAGGCTGCCGGGTGATATGTGGGTAGGCGGACAAGGACAACCGCCCCTCCTTGGTCGCCGTTCGATGCAGCCACGGTGCCACCATGCTCATCCACGATGCGCTGCACGATCGACAGGCCGAGACCCGTGCCGCCGCGCCGCCGGGTGTAGAACGGCTGAAAGACGCGCGCGATCTCGTCGTACTTGAAACCGGGGCCCTGGTCGCGCACCGAGATCTCGACGTGGTCGCCGGCGCAGTGCGCTTCGACCGAGACGACGTGGCCCTTGCTCGAGTGCTGGACGGCGTTCAGGAGCAGGTTCTCGAAGACGAGCACGAGCCGGAGCTGGTCCATCAGGACCGTTTGCGCCGCACCGTCGAGATTCGCCTCGATCGCGACTGAGTTTCCGGCGGCGAGCGGTTGGGTGGCAAAGATCGCCTGCGAGAGCACGCTGTACAGATCGCCGGGCACGAGCTCGGTGGTCCAGGTGCGGCCGTAGGCGAGCAGGTTCTCGGTAAGGCTCTGCAGGCGCGCGATCCACTTCCGCAGCGCGCCGGTGAGCTCGAGCGAGTCGGGCTTGTCGCCGAGCTCCTGGTCGAGGAGGTCCAGCGTCACGGACATCCCGAAGAGCGGATTCTTGACCTCGTGGGCCACGCCGGCCACCAGCTCGCCGAGAGCGGCCAGCTGCTCGCCGCGGCGCACCGACTCCTGCAGGCGAATGAGCTCGGTGGTGTCGCGCATGATGATCACCACGCGGTCGGCCTCCCCTGCCGCGGTGAGCGGGCTGGCGGAGACGTCCCAGGTCCGCTCGCCTGCCGCGATCTCGGCGGTGCAGGTCATGGCGCTCTCGTGCACCGCGGTGACGATGTCGCAGAGCGTCTTCCACGGCTCGCCGTTTCCCATGGCCGACAGCGGCCGGCCGATCACCTCGTCGTACGTGAGGCCGGCCAGCTCGTGCGCGGTGCGGTTCACGCGCACCACGCAGCCGTCGGTGTCGACGAGGAGGATGGGCATGCTGATCGAGTCGACGGTCAGCAGCCACTCCGCCCCTTTGCGGGCGATCTGCTCGAGGAGGTTGCGGCGCTCGATCAGCCGCCCGAGCGCGGCGCCGGTGCGCGCGAGCATGCGCCGGGTCGGCTCGTTGATCGGCCGGATGGAGTGGGTGAAGAGCTCGAGCACCCCGATGATGCGTTGCTCGTCGACGAGCGGAGCGGCAATCACGGAATGCAACCCGGCCGCGGCGGCGAGTGCCGCCCGGTCGCGCGTGCTCTCGTCGAGCATGTCGGCGATCCAGACCACGTCCCCGGTGTCCCACGCACGGCCGGGAGGTCCCTCGCCGCGATGGAGCACCAGGTTCGCGAGACGGGGCGCGAGCTTCTCGCGAGCCGCGGCGGACTCGAACCACGTCGCGCCGGGGCGCAGCTCGTCGCCGTGGATGCGCCAGAGCGTCGCGGCGTCCCAGTGATCGGTGGCGCAGAGGAACTCGAGCGTCTTCGTCAGCAGCTCGTCGAGCGGATCGCTGGACGCGAAGAGGTGCAGCAGCGCCAGCTCGACGCCGCGCTCGGGGGCGTCGCCTTCCGCCGCCACTTCGCGCGCCGTGAACGCGACGCCGCCTGTTTCGACCGGACGGGCGTTGAACGTGTACGTCCGCTCGATCCCGGCCACGATGACCCGGATGTTGGCCATGATCGAGCGCCCCGAAAGCGCGCGGCGCTGCAGGTCGGCGAGTTGCGGAGCGCCTCCCTGCAGCGCCGCCCCCGGGACAGGCGCGATGCCGGTCACTTCGTTCCACCAGCGATGGAACGCCGAGTTGCACGTGACGACCGCCCCCGCCGCATCCAGCACCCAGAGCGGGTCGGGAGAGAGGTCGACCAGCGCATCGAGCATCGCGCGATGCACGAGCTGCGGCTGCGGACGCAGCGCGTAGTCCGGTGGCATGGATGGGTGCGCTTTCATGAGGCGTGCCGTGGGAGGAGAAGCGTTGGTGTCGGATGCCGGGTGTCAGGTGTCTGAGGCTTTGCGGCTGGCGGCGCAGGTCTCGGCAGCCGGAGAACCCCAGATACTGACACCTGACACCAGCCCAACAAGCCCCTCCGGTCCGGAATTTGAATGCAGCGTCCGGTAACACGTTCCAACCAATCCGGAGGCCTGACTTGGCTCGAATCGTCACTGCTGTGGTGTCGCTGTTCTTTGCCGGGTTTCTGTCGGCGCAGACGCTGGAGCGCGGGAAGGAGCATTACCGCGCTGGGCGGTACGTCGATGCGATCGAGGATCTGCGGGCGGCGGCCGCGGCGGCGCTGACCCCCGAGGCGCGGCAGGCGTATGTCGCGACCGGGAAGCTCGATACGCTGGTGGAGCTCGAGGAGTCGCTGGTCTACCTCGCGCTGGCGTATGACCGCATCGGCCGCGAGGCGGAAGCGCGCGACGCGGTGACGCGGCTGCTGAACGCGGAGCGCATCAAGCCGACGTACGCGTCGCTGGCGTTGACGAGCGATGCGGCCGGCTTCGAGTCGCTCGCGGAACGGCTGGTGCCGTCGATCCCGCTCACGCCCAACGAGAAGCTGAAGTCGTCGCCGGGCGGGATCGTGGTGCAGCCGACGCTCGCGCAACAGCGCGCGGAGATGATGAACCTGATCGAGGAGCGCGTCGCCGCAGCTCGCGCGGAGATCGAGAAGAGCGCGAACGAGCGGGTCGCCGCCGCGCAGCGCGAGGCGAACGAACGGGTGGAGGCGGAGCGCGCCGCGGCGTTGAAACGCGCCGACGAGCGGGTCGCGGCGGAGACAGCGGCCGCACAACGGACGGCGGAGGAGCGGATCGCCGCCGAGCGCGCCGCGGTAGACAGGCTCGCGGAAGAGCGGATCGCCGTCGAGCGCTCGAAGACCGAGCGCGAAACGGCGTCGAGAATCGCCGCCGTCCGCGAGGAAGCCGACAAGGCGGCGGAAGCGAAGATCTCGGTCGAGCGTGCGGCGATGCAGCGCCTGTCCGAGGAACGCATCGCCGTGGAGCGCGCCGCGGCGGAGAAGAACGCACAGGAACGCGTCGCCGCGGTCGAGGCGGAGCGCCGTCGCGCGCTCCTGGCCAGCCTGCGCGAAGCGGAGACGCTCGCCATCGCAGGGCAGCTCCCGGAGGCGAATCGCATCTACGCCGCGCTCGCCCAGAGCCCGACCTCGACGCGCGAAGCCATCGCCGCCGCCGCCACGGGGCTCTACCGCACCGGTGCCTTCCAGGAGGCGGTCCGCGCCTTCACCCGCCTCGGCAAGCTCGCGCGTGGCGAGGATGACCTCCGCTACTACCACGCCGTATCGCTGTACGAGATCGGCAAGTATGCGGAGGCGAAACAGGAGCTCGCCGCCGCACTCCCGAACCTGCAGCGCACGGACGACGTGGAACGCTACCGCGCCAAGATCGAACAGAGCGCCGCTCAGCAGGCGGCCAAAAAATAGGATTGAGGATTGAGGATTGAGGATTGAGGATTGAGGATTGAGGATGAAGGATTGAGGATGAAGGATTGAGGATGAAGGATTGAGGAGAAGAGGCGAGGACAATCTCGCGCCTCCTCGATCTTCAATCCTCAATCCTCAATCCTCAATCCTCAATCCCGACGCTCGCCGATCAGCGCGAGGCCGACGTGAACTTGATTGCGTCGCCCACGCATTCGATGCCGGTCGGGCAGGTGATCCCGATGGCGATGTAGCGGTAGCACTTCAGGTTCGTCACCGCGTCTGCTCCCTGCTTCTCCGCCTTTCTCAGCAGCCGCGCCGTCGCCAGGTCCTCGGCGCGGTTGCGGCCAGGCTCGCCGGTGTTGACGGGGCGCGCCAGCCGGAGCGTGCAGGCGATGCAGGCCATGTTCTTTTCGACGACCTCGAACGGACGTCCGCCGAGTTGTGCCTCGGTCAGGACCGGAATGCCCGCCGGCAGCTCGATCGGAGCGGCCGCGGTCACTGCTGCTTCCGCCGGCTCGGCGATCGGCGCGGGCGCGACGTGGATCACCTCAGCCGCTTCCGGCGCAGCGGCGATCGGCGCCACGGAAACCTCGATCGCTTCCTCGGCAGGTGCTGCAGGAGCGACGACATCCACCGGCTCCGCCGGTTCAGCGACCGGCGCCCGCTCCGCCGGTTCGACAGTGATGGTGACGGGAGCGGGAGCGACCGCCGCCACTGCGCCGGCAGGTGCCACGGGTGCCACAGGCGTGGTGACGACTACCTCGGCGGCCGGCGTGGCGGGACGAGCCGGCGCGACGGCTGCGACGGGCTGCGCGGAGAGCTGCACGAGGGCGAACGGCACGACCAGTACGACGAAAGAAATGATGGAGATCATCAGCGATTTTCCTCCCAGGGGCCTGCGGTTGGTGGATGGTGAAAGGATGGCCAGCATGCGTCCTTCGAGCTGCGAGGGCCGCGACATGGCGAGGAGCGCGGCGAGCGGTTCGCGCCGTGGGACCAGCCGCGCGACGTGCAGCAGGTGCGTGGCGTATGCGGAGGGCCGCTCGCCCGCCGTGAGCACGAGGTCGTCGCAGGCGCGCTCCCCTTCCGTCATCGCGCGGCGCCGCGCGAGCCAGACCTGCGGGTGAAACCAGAGCACTGCCGAGACGAGGTTCATGAGCGCGAGGCTGACGTAGTCGAGGCGCTGCAGATGTCCGAGCTCGTGGATGAACGTGGCGCGCAGATGTTCGTCCGTCCACTCCTCGGCGGCCTCCGGCAGGAGCAGCGTGCCGGACCGGACGCCCCACACCATCGGTACGTGGATGCGATCGCTGCGCAGGAGCCGGACCGAGCCACCGATCGCGAGCCGCCCGCGCACGTCCTCCAGCAATGCGATCAGACGCGGCGACGGCTCCACGGAAGCCACCACGATCGCGCGGAGATGGAGCGCCGTGCGCGCAAGTCGTGCGATCACCGCGAGCGCGACCAGCATCCAGAGCGTCGCGGCGGCGGCAACCAGGTCGATGCGGAGGCGCGGCGCAGGCGCTTCCGGCGCAACGGCCGACGGCGCGGCATGGACGACAGGCGCGCGCAGGACCGCGGGAGGCACTTCCGATTCGACCGTCACCTCCCACGCCGGGGCGAACACCGCGAGCAGCGGAATGACCGCGAACGCGGCGATGCCGGCGGTGAGCAGCAGATGCTTCATCGCGGCGGACAGCGCCGGCAGTGCGAGCACCAGCAGTTGCGCCAGCGCGAGGATCAACGACGCCTTCAGCAGAGCGACGAGCAGCAGTTCCATCAGCGGCCTTCCTTCCGTGCGCGTTCGATGAGCTGTGCGAGCGAGTCGAGCTGCTCGTCGGAGAGTTTCACGCTCCGTTCGTCGAGCAGCGTCGACACGACCGCCTCGGGGGAGTCGTCGAAAAACGTCGAGACGAGGTGCTTCAGCGCGGAGCGCCGTGCCTTCTCGCGGTTGACCGTCGGCGTGTAGAGATAGCGCATGCCCTGCTGTTCATGCTTGACGTGTCCCTTCTCCTCGAGGATGCGCAGGAGGGTGCGCACCGTCGAGTTGCTGGGATTGCCGGGCAGCCGCTCCACCACCTCGCTCGCGGTGAGCGCGGTCTCGCGGTAGAGGATGTCCATGATCTCGCGCTCGCGCCGGGACAATGGGTCTTTCTTCTTCATGCACTCGCCTTTGTTAAAAACTTAGCAGCCTGCGAAGAAATTAACAGCCGCGGCGATGCGCGTCAAGCGGAAAGCGTGAAAACAATCCGTGACGTGCGGTTCCCGTCTTGCATCAGCCTTCCCCTGACGAGCGGAGGCAGCAAATGGTCACCATCCCGACGGAACCGATCGGCAGCATCCCGCGTACGCCCGAGCTCATCGAGGCGTTGACGACGAAGGACGCCGAGGATCCGTCGCTCGGTCCTCTTTACGAGGCGGCGATCCGCGACACCATCGAGCGTTTCGAGGCCACCGGCTCGCCGGTGATTACGGACGGCGAGCAGCGGAAGTACCACAACTTCTGGACGTACTCGGTGCACGGCCTGCCGAACACGGCGCCCGACGGGTTCAAGATCCCGTTCGCGGCCGGACACACGCGGCGCATGCCGCGGCTCACGTCGGGGCCGTTCCGTTACCGGCGGCAGGCGGACAGCTATCTCGACATGGCGCAGCGCTATGCGCGCCTGCCGGTGAAACAGGCCGTGATCTCCCCTTCCGCGCTGAGCCTCATGTACCCCGCCGACGGAATCGACGGCTACTCGCGCGACGAGTTCCTGGAAGACCTGCTGCGCGAGCACGAGACGGAGATCCGGCGCTGCCTGGAGAAGGGAGCGCACAAGGTGCAGATCGATTTCACCGAGGGACGGCTCGCGGTGAAGATCGACCCGACCGGCAACCTGCTCAACAGCTTCATCGACCTCAACAACCTGGCGCTGTCGCGCTTTTCGTCCGAGGAGCGGGCGCGGATCGGAGTCCACACCTGTCCGGGCGGCGATCTCGACTCGACGCACAGCGCCGAGGTCGATTATGCCGAGCTGCTCCCGAGTCTTTTCCAGATGAAAGTCGGAAACTTCTACATCGCGCTCGCCGGCGAGAAGGACCGCGTGCAGGTGTTGAAGATCATCCGCAAGTTCCTCAAGCCGGAGCACCGCGTCTTCGTGGGCGTGGTCGCGCCGATCGACCCGCACATCGAGACTCCGGAAGAAGTGTGCGAGCGCGTGCTCGAAGCCGCCGAATACATCCCGGTGGCGCAGCTCGGCACCACCGACGACTGCGGCTTCTCGCCGTTCAGCGACGACACGTCCACGACGCGCGACGCGGCATTCGCGAAGATCCGCGCCCGCGTCGAAGGCACCGCGCTCGCTGCCGAACGCCTGGGAGAGCGCTGATGGAGCTACGCCAGGAGGACGAGGAGGAGCTGCTCCGGTCCGTCGCCATCCAGAACTCGCAGAGCATCCTCCTCGCGCGCCAGCGTGCCGAAGAGGCGCTCGAGCTGCGCACGCACGAGCTCGAACGCGCGAACGAGCTGATCCGGACCATCGCCGAGAACGCGGCTTCGAGCCTGCTCATGCTCGACGCCCACGGCATCCCGACGTACATGAATCCCGCGGCGATCGAGGAGACCGGCTACACGCTCGACGAGCTCTCGCGGGCACCGTTTCACGACGTGCTGCACGGACGCGCCGGGCATCCGATCGAGGAGTGTCCCATCAGGAACGCGCGCGCCGAGATGCTGCCGCTCAGGAATCACCTCGACGTCTTCGTGCGGAAGGACGGCACGACCTTCCCCGTCTCCTGCTCGCTCTCGCCGCTGCAGCGCGAGGGGCGCGCCACCGGTGCGGTGCTCGAGTTCCGCGACATCACCGACGAGCAGCTCGCACGCAAGTCGCTCGAGGACGCGAACCGGCGGAAGGACCAGTTCCTGGCCACGCTCTCCCACGAGCTGCGCACGCCGATGACCGCGGTCCTCGGGTGGGTCCGTTTGTTGAAGCTCGGCCTCCCAGAGGCTGAAGCGCTCGAGGCGATCGACGCGATCGAGAAGAGCGCCGCGATCCAGGCGCAGCTCATCGACGACGTGCTCGACGTCTCGCGCATCGTGGCGGGAAAGATGACGTTCCAGCCGATCCCTGTCGACGTTTCCCCGGCGCTGCGCGCGGCGATGACGACGGTGCATCCGGCGGCGGCCGCGAAAGGGATCGAGGTGCTGGCGAGCATCCCTCCCCTCCTCCCTCCGATCCTCGGCGACGAAGGACGCCTGCAGCAGATCATCTGGAACCTCCTCTCGAACGCCGTGAAGTTCACGCCGCGCGGCGGGACCATCACCGTGCGCGCCGGCGTGGTGGGTTCGCTGCTCCGCCTGACGGTGCAGGACACAGGCAAAGGGATCGATCCGGAGTACCTCCCGCACGTGTTCGAGCCGTTCAGCCAGCAGGATGGCTCCACGACGCGAGCGCACGAAGGGATCGGCCTCGGGCTGTCGATCGCCCGTTCGCTGGTCGAGCTGCACGGTGGCCGCATCCGCGTGGCGAGCGAGGGTCCCGGACGAGGCGCTACGTTCATCGTCGAAGTACCGGTGCTCGAATCGGCCGCCACGATGCCCGGTGCGCCGCGGCCGAAACCGGCCATCGCGCCGTCGACGCCGATGCAACTGCCGTCGCTGAACGGCCTGCGCGTACTGGTGGTCGACGACCAGGAATTCACGCGCGACCTGGTGACGGCCGTGTTCCGCCGCGCCCAGGCGGAAGTGCATTCGGCGAGCTCCGTCCGTGACGGATTGGGCGAGTTCAAAGCCCATGCGCCTCACGTCGTGGTCTGCGACCTGGCCATGCCGGTGGAAGACGGATTCGCGTTCGTCCGCGCCGTACGCACGCTCACCACGGCCGCAAGAGCGACTCCGATCATCGCCCTGACGGCGTTCAGCCGGCCCGAAGACCGCGAGCACGCCCTCGCCTCCGGCTTCGACGCCTACCTGCAGAAACCGGTCGACCCCGAGGAGCTGGCGTCGACGGTGCTGCGGATCTCGCGGAGGAAGGATTGAGGATTGAGGATTGAGGATTGAGAATTGAGGAGGCTCGGGACGGCTCGGCTCCTTCTCCTCAATCCTTCATCCTCAATCCCCGGTGAGCCTCATGCCGTCGTGGGCAACGTGATCTTCGCGATCTCGTCCACGAGATGGAACGGATCGACCGGCTTGGTCAGGTAGGCGTCGAAGCCGGCCGGGTCGTCGGTCCGCACCGGGAAGGCGGACAGAGCCGCGATCTTCAGCGTCCTGCCGTACGGGCGCGCACGCAGGGTGCGGGTGAAGGCGTAGCCGTCCATCTCCGGCATGGCGATGTCGGTGAGCACGAGATCCGGGCGATGCTGGTCGATGACGTCGAGCGCGGCGCTGGCGGAGTCGAGCGCCAGGACGTTCGCTCCCGCCGCGCGGAGCACGGCGGAGACCATCTTCCGCGACTCCAGTTCGTCTTCAACGATCACGATCTCGATCCCGCGCAGCCGGTCGCGATGCAGGAACGTCTCGCCGAATGCTTTTTTCACCGGCTCCGTGCCTGCCGTCACGGCGCGCACCGGCAGCGTCACCGTGAACGTCGAACCCTTGCCGCGCCCTGCGCTCTCCGCCGCTACCGTCCCGCCATGTGCCTCGGCGAGATAGCGCACGATGGACAGGCCGAGCCCCAGGCCGCCGTGGACGCGGGTCTGTGGATTTTCCGCCTGGCGGAACGGCTCGAAGATGTGCGGCAGGAACTGCGGATCGATCCCCTCGCCGCTGTCCGTGACGGCGATCTGCACCTGCGACGCCGTGCGCCGCGCCGACACCTGCACGGTGCCGTTTTTCGGCGTGAACTTCACGGCGTTGGTGAGGAGGTTCCAGATCACCTGCTGGATGCGCGTCGCATCGGCGATGATCATGCCCAGGCCGGGCGAGAAGGAGGTCGTGATCGCGATCTCCTTCGCGGCCGCGGTCGGAGCGACCGAATCCATCGCGTTCATGATCGCGCGCGACACCTCGATCGTCTCGGGCGTCAGGCGGAGCTTGCCGGAAACGATGCGCGAGACGTCGAGGATGTCGTCGATGAGGCGCGCCTGCAACTGCGCGCCGCCGGCGATCGAGGCGACCGCTTCGTGGAACAGGGGATCGGACGGATCCATGCTCGGCAGCATCCGCGACCAGCCGAGAACCGCGGTCATCGGCGTGCGGAGCTCGTGAGAGAGCGTCATCAGGAACTCGTCTTTCGCGCGATTCGCCTCCTGCGCGACCTGGTACGACGCTTCCGCGCGGCGGCGCTCTGCTTCCGCCACCAGCCGCGCCTCCCGCTGCTCGAGGAGCGCGCGCTGCGTCTCCTCCGCCAGTTTCCGGTCGGTGATGTCGCGCGTCACTTTCGCGAACCCGCGCAGCCTGCCCTGCGCGTCGTGGACGGCGGTAATGACGACGTTCGCCCAGAAGCGGGTGCCGTCCTTCCTCACGCGCCACCCCTCGTCTTCCACGCTCCCCTCGGCGGTCGCGATCTCGAGCTCGCGCTTCGGCTTTTCCGTCGCGAGATCCTCCGGTCCGTAGAACGTCGAAAAATGGCGGCCGATGATCTCCTCCGGCTTATAGCCTTTGATCCGTTGCGCGCCGCTGTTCCAGGTCGCGATGTTGCCGTCGGGATCGAGCATGAAGATCGCGTAGTCGCGCACGGACGACACGAGCAGCTGGAAAATCTCGGTGCTCTGGCGGAGCTCCTCTTCAGCCTGCCGGCGCGTGGTGACGTCACGCGTGATCTTGGCGAAGCCGCGAATGCTGCCGTCGTCATTGCGCAGGGGGGTGATGATCGTGTTCGCCCAGAAGCGGACGCCATCCTTGCGCACGCGCCACCCTTCGTCTTCGATGCGTCCTTCCCGGGCCGCGACCTCCAGCTCGTGCTTCGGCTTCTCAGCCGCGAGATCGTCCGGTCCGTAGAACGTCGAAAAATGGCGGCCGACGATCTCTTTCTCCTCGTAACCCATGACGCGGGTCGCACCGCGGTTCCACGAGCGGATCACGCCCTCCGGGGACATCAGAAAAATCGCGTAATCCTCTACTGCGTCAATGAGTAACGCGAATTCTTCGGCCCGCGACGGGGAGGGCTGACGATCATGCGGATTCGAATTCATCAGTTCGTCCTTCTCCGACCTGCATGCAAATACCATAGTCAGCAGTGAAAAAGCTGCCCCAGGGGGTGTAATGGCGGGAAGGCTGGTGCGTTTCCATGAGCAGGAGGAGCTGAGATGAAGCACATCGATCCCGTCTGCGGCATGACCGTCGACCCGGCCCATGCGGCCGGCTCGTCGGAGTACCACGGCACGACGTATTACTTCTGCAGCCCGCACTGCAAGACCAAGTTCGATTCCAATCCGCAGGCGTACCTCGGCGAGCAGCAGCCTGAACAGGCACCCGCGCCCGCGGGGACGATGTACGTCTGCCCGATGCACCCGGAGGTGCGGCAGGACCACCCCGGCGCCTGCCCCAAGTGCGGCATGGCGCTCGAGCCGGAGACGGTGACGCTGGAAGAGGAAGCCAATCCCGAGCTCGAGGACATGACCCGGCGCTTCCGGGTCAGCGCCGCGCTCACGGTGCCGCTCGTGATCTTCGCGATGCTGCGCCATCTCCCCGCGGCGCACGATCTCCTCGGTCACACCCTGCTGGCCTGGGCGCCGTGGCTCGAGCTCGCGCTGGCGACGCCGGTGGTGCTGTGGGGCGGGTGGCCGTTCTTCCAGCGCGCCTGGGCGTCGCTCGTCAACCGCCACCTGAACATGTTCACGCTGATCGGACTCGGCGTGGCCGTCGCGTACCTCTACAGCCTCGTAGCCACGCTCGTCCCGAAGGCGTTCCCGCTCTCATTCCGCGACGCGATGGGGCACGTGGGCGTCTACTACGAAGCGGCCGCGGCGATCGTGACGCTGGTGCTCCTCGGACAGGTGATGGAGCTGCGCGCACGCAGCCGCACCGGCGCCGCGATCCGCGCGCTGCTCGGCCTCGCACCGAAGACCGCACGCCGCGTCACCGACCACGGCGAGCACGATGTGCCGCTCGAGCAGGTGCATCCCGGCGACCTCTTGCGCGTCCGTCCCGGCGAGAAGATCCCGGTCGACGGCGTGGTCGTCGAGGGAACGACCAACGTCGACGAATCGATGGTCACGGGCGAGCCGCTGCCGGTCGAAAAGACGTCCGGCGACCGCCTCATCGGCGCGACGGTGAACGCGACCGGCTCCGTGCTGATGCGCGCGGAGCGCGTCGGCGCCGATACGCTGCTCTCGCAGATCGTGAACATGGTCGCGCAGGCACAGCGCAGCCGTGCGCCGATCCAGAAGCTCGCCGACAAGGTGTCGGCCTGGTTCGTCCCGACCGTCATCGCGGCGGCGCTGCTCACGTTCGCGGTCTGGGCACTGGTGGGGCCGCAGCCGCGATTCGTCTTCGCGATCGTGAACGCCGTCGCGGTGCTGATCATCGCCTGCCCCTGCGCCCTCGGCCTGGCCACGCCGATGTCGGTGATGGTGGCCGCGGGCAAAGGCGCAACTGCGGGGGTACTGTTCCGCAACGCCGAAGCGATCGAGGTGCTGCGTAGCGTCGATACGCTGGTCGTCGACAAGACCGGCACGCTCACCCTCGGGAAGCCGTCGCTGGCGGCCGTGGTGGCGCTGGAGGGTTTCGACGAAAACGAGCTGCTGCGGCTCGCAGCCAGCGTGGAGCGTGCAAGCGAGCATCCGCTGGCGGCAGCCATCGTGGCCGGTGCGGAGCAGCGCGGCCTCGCGATTCCGAAAGCGCAGCACTTCGAGTCGATCACCGGCAAAGGCGTCTACGGGGCCGCGGAAGGACGGCGCGTGGCGCTCGGCAATCGCGCGCTGCTGCAGGAGATGCACGTCGGCGCAGACGACCTCCTCGAGCGCGCGGAGAAGCTGCGCGCCGACGGGCAGACCGTGATGTTCATCGTTGTAAACGGCAAGCCCGCGGGGTTGCTCGGCGTGGCCGATCCGGTGAAGGAGACCACGCCCGAGGCCATCCGCGAGCTGCACGCCGCCGGACTGCGCATCGTCATGCTCACCGGCGACAGCCGGACCACGGCGAATGCCGTCGCGCAGAAGCTCGGCATCGACGAAGTGATCGCCGAAGTGCTGCCGGGGGAGAAAGCGGACGCGGTGAAACGGCTGCAGCAGCAGGGACGGATCGTGGCGATGGCCGGCGACGGCATCAACGACGCGCCCGCCCTCGCGGCAGCCGAGGTGGGGATCGCGATGGGGACGGGGACCGATGTGGCGATGGAGAGCGCCGGCGTGACGCTGGTCAAAGGCGACCTGCGCGGCATCGTCCGCGCGCGCCGCCTCAGCAACGCCACCATGGCCAACATCCGCCAGAACCTGTTCTTCGCCTTCATCTACAACGCCCTCGGCGTCCCGATCGCGGCGGGCGTGCTCTACCCGTTCCTCGGCATCCTCCTCAGCCCCATGATCGCCGCCGCGGCGATGAGCTTCAGCTCCGTGTCCGTGATCGCGAACGCGCTGAGGTTGCGGAACGCGAAGATCTAGCGACCCACGAGCATGGACACCAGCCTCCACCTGTGTTTTCATCGAGGCCGTCCGTCCCGTTTCCAAAATCCGCTACCGGAGGCCGCCATGCTGCGTCGCTCGCTTTTCCTTTTCGCCGCGGTCTTCGTTGCCAGCCACGTAGCCGCACAGACGTTCGTCTTCCACCTGCGCGGCGACCAGGAAGTGCCGCCGGTCAACAGCACGGCCAGCGGCGGCTGCTACGGCGTCCTCGATCAGCCGGCGACGACGTTCTCGCTGACGTGCGTACACAGCGTCTCCAGCGCGACCGTGATGCACATCCATCGTGCGCCAGCCGGCGCGAACGGCGACATCGCGTTCGACCTCGGCGATCCGTCGAGCCCCGTGACCGCCACGTGGACCGGCATGACGCCCGCCGACATCAGCCAGCTCCTGGCCGGTGACCTCTACCTCAACATTCACACCGCGGGACGCCCCAGCGGCGAGATCCGCGGGCAGATCCTCGAGCGCACCGTCGACTTCGTGGCGTTCACGGCCGACGGTGCGCAGGTCGTGCCGCCGAACGGCACCGCGTCCACCGCCTCCTGCACCGCGGACCTCGACAACGCCGCCACGGCCATGGCCGTGCAGTGTACGCACAACGTCGTGGCGCCGGACGCGGCGCACGTTCACGACGCACCGGCCGGACAGGTGGGCCCAACCATCTTCACCTTCCCGAGCCCCGCATCACCGCTCGCGGCGAACGTTCCGCTGACGCCGCAGCAAGTGGCCTCGTTCGCCGCCACGTTCCTCTATCTGGACGTTCACGCCGAGGGGACGGAAGAAGAGCCTGGCGACGAGATCCGCGGCCAGATCGGCGTTCCGCCGGTGGGGGCGACCAGCGGCACGATCATCATCCGCAAGGAAACGTTCCCCGCCGGCGGCAGCGGCTTCACGTTCGACGAGACGATCACCTCCGGGAACTTCGCCCTGAACGACGGAGGCTCGCGCACGTTCTCGAACGTGACCCCGGGGACGTACACCGTCGTTGAGAACGATCCTGCGGCGGGCGGCTATACGCTGGCCGACCTTCGTTGCGATGACGCCGACAGCGGCGCGGACACGTTCACGCGCAGCGCGGCAATCCGAGTCGGCGCGGGTGAGACCGTCACCTGCACGTTCCGCAACTTCGAGACCGCGCCGACCGACGAGCTCTTCGTCTTCCACCTCTCCGGCGACCAGGAAGTGCCGCCGGTGAATACCCCGGACCGCGGCGGCTGCATGGGCCGCTTCGACGCCGCGGCGAGCGAGCTGTCCCTCGTCTGCACGCATGACGTCGACCTGCCGACGGTGATGCACATCCACCGCGCACCGGCTGGCAGCAACGGCGACATCGTCTTCGACCTCGGCGAGCCGGCCAGTCCCGTCATCGCGACGTGGAGCGCAATGACGCCGGCGGAAGTGGCCGACCTCATGGCCGGCAACTTCTACGTCAACATCCACACCTCGGGACGGCCGAGCGGCGAAATCCGCGGCCAGATCGTCCCGCGCACCGTCGATACGGTCGCATTCGAGCTGGACACGGCGCAGGTCGTGCCGCCCGGAACGTCCTCCGCGAGCGGCGACTGCACGGCCAACCTCAACGACCCGGCCACGCAGCTCGCCGTCTCCTGCACGCACGATCTCGCGAACCCGGACGAGGCGCACGTACACGACGCGCCGCGCGGCGAGAACGGCCCGGTCGTGCATACGTTCACCTCGCCGGACAGCCCGTTCGCGCAGAACGTGCCGCTCACGCCGCGGCTCGTGGCCGACTTCGCGGCCTCGTTCCTCTACGTCGACATCCACGCGGACGGGACTTCGGAAGACATTCCGGGCGATCAGATCCGCGGGCAGATCGGCGCGCCGCCCGTGGTGGTTGCGACCGGCACGATCCGCATCGTGAAATCGACCTCTCCCGCGGGCGGCACCGGGTTCACCTTCACCGACGACATCCCGGGCTCCGCCGGCGCGTTCACGCTGCACGACGGCGAGGTCGAGACGTTCGCGGACGTCGTGGCCGGGACGTACACCGTCACCGAGGGGCTCTCGGCCGGGTACTCGCTGACGGACGTCGTCTGCGGCGACAGCGACAGCACCGGCAACCCCTTCGACCGCAACGCCACGATCCGCCTGCAGGGCGGCGAGACCGTGACGTGCACGTTCCGGAACCTGCAGACCGTGGCGGCGCCGCAGCACTTCGTCTTTCACATGTCGGCAGACCAGGAAGTGCTGGGCAGCGATTCGACGGCGCGCGGCGGCTGCTACGGGCAACTGAATGCGGCGGCGGCGACGTTCTCGCTCGTCTGCACGCACAACGTGATCGGTGCGGGAGTGGCGCACATCCACCGCGCACCGGCGGGCGAGAACGGCGACATCGTCTTCGAGCTCGGCGATCCGGCCAGCCCGATCGAGGCGACGTGGACCGGCATGGCGCCGGAGCAGATCGCAGACCTCCTGGCCGGCAACTACTACGTGAACATCCACGCCAGCGGCCGCCCCGACGGCGAGATCCGCGGCCAGATCCTGCCGCGCACGGTCGACAACTTCTCCTTCCCCGCCACCGCCGCCCAGGAGATCCCCCCCACCGACTCGACCGCGACCGGCAACTGCTTCGCCGACCTCTCGGACGACGCGCAATCGCTGTTCGTCCAGTGCACCCACAACGTCGACCAGGTCATCGACAACCACCTGCACGCCGCGCCGCCGGGCGTGGACGGCGTGGTGGTGTTCCACTACCCGGCCACGAACCCGTTCTCCGGCACGACCCCGCTCACCCCCCGCCTCATCGCCGACTTTGCGGCCGGATTCCTCTACGTGAACATCCACTCCACCGACTACGACACCGGCGAGATCCGCGGCCAGCTGATCGCCGGCGCCCCAGCCCCGGGCGGCGCCGCGGCCATTCCGACGGCGGGAACGTGGGCGCTGATGATGCTGGCGCTCGGGCTGGCGGTAGTGGCGTGGCGGCGGATGTAGTGAGGTGGCGTTAGGCGTTAGGCGTTTGGGGCTTGTCGCCCGGGCGAAGCACCCCGAAAGCCCAACGCCTAACGCCAACTACTTCACCCCATTCCGCAGGTCCTGCACGTGTGCCGCTTTGATGCGCGTCGTGCCGGCCGTGAGCGTCGGGTCGGTGAACGCAACAGCGCTCAATCCCAGCGCCGTACGGGCGGGCGCGAGCGCATCGCGCAGCTGCTGCACGTGCACCGCCTTGACGCGCGTCGTGCCGGCGGTGAGCGTCGGATCGATGAAGGTCGCCGCGCTCAACCCTGCCGCGGCGCGCATGGCGTTGACCGCCTGGCGCAACTGCGTCAGGTGCACGACCTTGACCCTCGTGCTGGTCGCCACCAGCGGGTCGTCGGTGAAGAGCACCGTCGTCGCCGCATCGGGCGCGCTGAACGGCGACCGCCGCGATGACGCATCGAGCGCGCGCACCGTGTAGACGTAGGCCGTCCCGGCCACGGCGGTCGTGTCGTTGATGCTCGTGGAGGCGGTCACGATGGGGACATTGGAACCGCGCACCACCTCGTACTGCGTCGCGCCGGCGGAGGGGTTCCACGACACATTGACGGCCGTCGGCGACGTCGCGGTGGCGGTGAGGCCGGTCGGCGTGGCCGGTCCGACCACGACCCCCACCGAGCCGGTGAGCGTCGCGTTCGCAACGTCGCGGAACGTGACCACCTGGCTGCCCGGCGTGCGCAGGATGAAGCCGTTCGTGAACGTGTGTACGCCCGCGTCGGCGCCGGTGAAGGTGTAGTTCAAGGGCAGCGTCGCGGCGCCGTCGGTGGAGGTGAACTGGACCGTGCCGGTGTACCCCGTAGCAACGTTGTAGCTCGCGTTGTACGCGGTCAGCGTCGCGGTGGCCGCGTCGCCCGAGCCGACCACCTGCGGCAGGTTCAGCACGAACGTCACCGCCGGCTGCCAGCCGCGTTGCACGACCTCGAAGTCCTGCGCTCTGAGAGAGTGGAAGGCGGGATTGAGGATGTCGTTGTCCCAGCGCGGGTCGTACTCGCCGCTCACGTACATGTCCGACCCGTTGTCCGCGACGATCAGGCCGTACTTTTTCATGGCCCGGAAGATCTTCTGGATCTCCGGCGGATACCCGGTGATGTCCTTACTGGCCTTGAGCCGCAGGCGCGCCCCCATCGGCAGCGCCGCCGGATTGTCGCCCGCGGTATGCGACGCGGGCCAGACGTGGCCGTTCGTCGCGCGTACCGTGACGCGGAAGGCGTGGCGGATCTCCCCCTCGCCGTACACCTCGTCGTAGCGCACGAGGCCCGGCAGCATGGCCATGCCCGACGCGTCGGCCGACGTCCATCCTTCGGGGCGGCGGCCGTTCACGTTCATGTCGAAAAAAGCCCCCGACCCTGCTTCCCAGCGCGTGCCGTTGAACCACACGTTGTACAGCTCGTACAGGTGGTTGTTGTCCTTGTCGACCATGAGGATGTGCCGGTCGCCGTCGTCGCGCTGGTCGACGGTGCCGGGCTGGCCACCCTCCACCCAGCCGTTCATGGTGATGGCCTCGCCCGGCACCGGATAAAACGGGAACGACTCCTCGGTGTCCGGATCCCAGCCGTCGCTCTGGTCGCCGTACAGCATGAAGTCGACGGTCAGCTTCGGCTGCGTGCCGTCCACGATCAGGAATGGGATGCCGTAGACGTCTCCGTCGCCCGCATCGCCGCCGAAATCGGGATGGACCTGGCGTCCGTCCTCGTCCGAGTTCGCATTGATGAACTGGATGAACGCCGCCGAATTCGTATCCAGCGGCGCGTTCGTGACGTCGAGATTCCACCAGTTGTTCTGCGGAAAGAGCGGCAACCGCACCGGAATCGGCCCGCCCCGCGTCGCGCCGAGCGCGGCAGAACAGACGAACAGCAACGAAACGACGGCAAGAGCGCAGCGATGGAGCATCGGCGAAGTATTGCCGCGCTACGGATTTCCGTCAGTGAGGTGGCTCACGTGGCCCGCATAAACGTTGAACCGCCCGTCCCGCACAAATCCCACCAGCGTGACGTTGAAGCGGCGGGCGAGATCGACCGCGAGGGACGACGGGCCGCCGATGAAGGCGATCGCACCGATTCCGGCCACGATCGCTTTCTGCACGATCTCGAAACTTCCGCGGCTGCTCACGGCCAGGATCGCTTCCCGGAAAGGACTGACGCCTTCGCGGACATACGAGCCGATGACCTTGTCGACCGCGTTGTGGCGGCCGACGTCCTCGCGCAGGCGGAGGAGCTTCCCGCCGCGATCGAACAGCGCCGCGCCGTGCACGCCGCCGGTGGCACGGAACGCGGTCTGCGCCTCCTGCAACGCGCGCGGCAATTCGTGCACGACGCCCGCGTCGAGCGGCGGCTGCTCCTCGAGCGGCTGCGCGACGACGTACAACGCGTCGATGGAGGTCTTCCCGCAGACGCCACAGCTCGAGGTCGTGTAGAAGTGGCGGTCGAGCTTCGAGGCGTCGATCCGCGCATGCGGCTTCAATGCGACGCGCACCTGATTCGGCGAGCCCCAGTGCCGCACCGATTCGATGTCGCTCCCCGCGCGCACCAGCCCCTCGGTGAAAAGAAAGCCCACCGCCAGATCGAAGTCGTCGCCCGGCGTGCGCATGGTGACGGAGATGTTCTGCTCGCGTGGCTCCCCCTCCACCTGCCAGGCCGCGCGAATCTCGAGCGGCTCCTCGATGGCCACAAAGTCCTCCGCCTGCTCGCGCGCATCCGCGGTGACGCGCGTGATCTCGACGGAGGCAGTCTTGTCGGAGGGCATTGCCGCGGAGTCTAATCCGCCCCGCCCGCATGATCACCTTCTCCGATAACCCGCTCGACCGCTCCGCCGAGAGGCGCGATGACGAGGGCTGGCTGCGCAAGCGGCAAGGCAGCGGAAACGCGATCGTGCTGAATGGTGGCCGTCCCTTGCTTCGCGGCGACACGCTTCTCTATGTCCCCGCGGCAGACGCACAGGCGCCGCTCTTCCTCGGCGTCCGCGAGAACGGCGACGCGATCTTCGCCATCGAGGACAGCGACGCGCGCAGCGGCGAGTTTCACGAGCTGCGCGCGGTGGCCCTGACGCTGCCGCACGAAGAAGCTGCCATCGTGGCAGTGGCGAAAAGCCTCTTCGAGTGGCACGCACGCCACCGCTTCTGCTCGAACTGCGGGCAGCCGTCCGAGCTCGTCTCCGCGGGCTGGAAGCGGGTCTGCCGGGCCTGCAGCACCGAGCATTTCCCGCGGGTCGACCCGGTCGTGATCATGCTGCCCGTGCGCGGCGACTCCTGTCTCCTCGGCCGGCAGGCGTCGTGGCCGGCGAAACGGATGTCGGCACTGGCCGGCTTCCTCGAGCCGGGGGAGTCGATCGAGGAGGCATGCGCCCGCGAGATCAAGGAAGAGGCGCAGCTCACGGCCGTGCGCGTCCGCTACCTGGCCAGCCAGCCGTGGCCGTTCCCCTCCTCGCTCATGATCGGCCTGATCGTGGAGGTGGAGGGGGAAGGGGTGGCGGATGGAGTGGAGCTGGAAGAAGTGCGCTGGATTTCGCGCAAAAAAGCGCGCAGCGTCCTCGACGGTAGCGATCCGGACCTGCTTTCTCCCTCAAAATTCGCGATTGCTCATCTGCTTCTGTCCGCCTGGGTGGATCAAAAATAAAGCCGCTAAACGTTTCTGACCCACTTCTATTGGTGGATTCGGATCAAGACTGTACCCATTCAGCGAGCCCGACTTCCGTAAGTCCTTCAGAACATTGGAAGCCGTCGGGTGGCGGCACGCTTGCTCAGGAGCGGACCACCTGATCTAAGGAGATTCCCTCGAATGCGTAAAGTAACCCCTTTGTTGACTGCTGTTCTTGTCGGGTCGCTCGCGACCGCCGCGTTCGCCCAGGGCGTGCGCACCCACGCCCCCCGCGTGGACCGGGCTGAAACCGGCCTGACCACCCCGTCGGACGCCGCTCCCGCGGATGTCGTCCGCGGTTACCTCCGCCACTCCGACCGCGCCCTTTCGGTCGCGCGTGAGAACAAGGCGAAGGAAGTGACCCACGTGCAGTTGACGCAGACCTTCGAGGGACGCACGGTGTACGGTGCGTACGTCAAGGCCACCGTCGACGGCCAGGGCCGCCTCCGCAGCGTGATCGACGACACCGTCGACCTCAGCTCGGGCGTCGGCCGCACGGCGCTGAGCGAGTCCGACGCGCTGAACGTCGCGATCGCTCATCGCTTCCGCAGCCTCGAGATGCCGGCCCTGCACCGCGCCCCGCGCGTGGCCCCGGTCATCGTTCCGCTCGCCAACGGCCGCGCGGAAGAAGGCTTCCTGGTCGAGACCTGGGAAGAGAAGTCGAACCTGCTGTGGCACACGGTCGTCGGCGCTGACGGCACGATCCGCCACCAGGAGCTCCGCACGAACACCGACTCCTACTTCATCTTCCCGATCCAGCCCGGCCTGACCGCGCAGACGGTCGTCAACGGCCCGGGCACCGGCAACACCGAGTCGCCGTCCGGCTGGGTGACGAACAACACCACCATCGGCAACAACGTCGACGCGTACCTCGACCGCGACAACAACAACGCGGCCGACACGAACGGCCGTCCGACCTCATCGACGAAGGACTTCATCTTCGCGCACGATCCCCTGTCCGCTCCGACCACGCTCACGAACCAGATGCTGGCGGTGTCGAACCTCTTCTACCTGAACAACGTCATCCACGACAAACTCTACCGCCACGGCTTCAACGAGGCCGGCGGGAACTTCCAGACGAACAACTTCGGCAAGGGCGGCGCCGGCAACGACCCGGTCAACGCTGAAGCGCAGGACGGCGGCGGCACCAACAACGCGAACTTCTCCACGCCGACCGACGGCTCGCGTCCGCGCATGCAGATGTACCTCTGGAACACCCTCACCCCGAACCTCGACGGCGACCTCGACTCCGACATCGTCTACCACGAGTACGGCCACGGCCTGACGTGGCGCATGATCGGCAGCATGGGCGGTGGCCTGGCCGGCTCGATCGGTGAGGGCATGTCCGACGTGGTCGCGATCTTCATGAACGGCGACGACAAGGTCGGCGAGTACTCGACCAACAACTACACCCGCGGCATCCGCCGCTACCCGTACACCAACTATCCGCTGACCTACGCGTCGGCCAACACCACCAGCGTCCACGGCAACGGCGAGATCTACGCCGCCACCCTCTGGAAGCTCCGTGGCCTCTGGCTCGGCGCCGGCTACTCGATGGACTCGCTGTGGGATGCCGTCATCGACGGCATGAACTACACCCCGGCCAACCCCGAGTTCGAAGAGATGCGCGACGGTATCCTCGCCTCCTCCCCGACCCAGGCGCAGGACTGCCTGATCTGGGATGCGTTCGCCTCGATGGGGATCGGCCTCAACGCCGTCGGCACCGACTCCTGCGTCGTCAACTGCACCATCAGCATCACCCAGGACTTCAACAAGCCGGTCGTCTGTGGCGGCACGGCCCCGGCCATCACGCTCACGGTGAGCGGTGCAGTCCAGGGCCGCACCCCGAAAGCGACCCTCTCCTGGAGCGGCATCACGGGCACCAATGTCGACGTCTTCCGCAACAACGTGAAGATCGTCACCACCGCGAACGACGGCAATCACGTCGACTCGCTTGCCAAAGGCACGACCGGCACGTTCACGTACAAGGTCTGCAACGTCGGCACGACGACCTGCTCGGCCAACGCCAGCGTGACGTTCTAACCCTCCACTCCATCGAAACGCTGAAGGGCGGCCGCGCAAGCGGCCGCCCTTTTTCGTTAGCATCTCCCTCGCATGCATGCCCACGCGATCACCCGCCTGACGCGCTTTCTCACGCAACTGATCAGCGAGACGTCCGGCCTCTCGCTCGACGACACGCTCGCGCTCGCCGAACAGTCGCTGCTGCCCGAGGAGGAGCTCGCGCTCTTTCGCGAGTTCCGTACGCTGCTGAACCGCTTCCGCGTCAACGACACGCCGATCGAGTCGCTGTTCGAGCATCCGGTATCGCATGCACTGACGGCGTTCTTCCGCGCCTTCCCTCTTCCGTTCCGCGACGAGCACATCCACCTCACCGGCTCGCTCGACGCCACGTTCATCTATCCGCGGCTCGCGCGGCTGCTGGAAGGGCCGCATCGTGCACTGTACGAGGCCAAGATCGCGGAGGTGTATGGACGCGAGGCGTTGCCGCTGCGCAGCGTGGATGACGTCGACCGCCTGATCCGCCTCGGCGATGCGGATCGCTTCGACCGCTACCTCAAGATCCTCTACCTCCCGAAGCTCATCCTCACCTCGCGTGAGGCGCACCGCGACGCCGCGTATCACATGGCCGGCCACCTCTATCGAGGCTCGAACGTCGGCTCGATCCGCCTCAAGTTCACGCTCACGCGCGAGACCACCGACTCCGCGGAACAGATCCCCGGGATCGAGGAGCTGACGCCGGAAGACGTAATCATGGGCCTGTACGAAGGCTTCCGCGACTTTCAGCAGGAAGTCCCCGCCTTTCACTTCATCCTCTCGCCGAGCTTCCGGAAAGAGGCGGGCTTCTACGACGCGGCGCGCTACCCGTCGAAGCGGGCCAGCTTCGACGACCAGGTGCGGCAGCTCATCGCGCTGGTGAAGCAGCATCCGGAGCTCGGCCACGTGCTCACCGAGGTGGATACGGTCGGGAACGAGCGCGGCTTCTACCGGAAGACTCACTTTCAGGAGATGCGCGTCGGCATGCGCAAGCTGCAGGCGTACGGCTTCCGCACGCGCAGCCATCACGGCGAGACCTGGAACACGCTGCGCCAGGGCATCCAGGCGGTCGACAACGCCATGAACATCTGGCACGTCGACGCCATCGAGCACGGCCTCAGCCTCGGCATCAACCCGAACTTCTACTTCCACTCCATGCTCCAGCGCCTGCTGCACGGGAACGGCAAGGGAGAAGCGGTGCGTATGAGCTCGCGCGAGCACGCCGAGATCCTGGACATGGACTGGAGCGGCCGCGAAGGCATCCGCGACAAGCTCCTCAACGGCGAGCGCATCAACGACCGCGAGATGGTGCTCGTGACGAAGACCAAGTTCCATCACGCCCGCGAGGTCGAGCACTACCAGCACGACGTGCTGAACCGGATGATCGACAAGCGCATCACGCTGGTCTCGCTCCCGTCGTCGAACAAGAAGCTCACCGGCGCCCTGGCCGACTACAAGGACCACCCCTTCTCCTGGTGGGAAAAGAAGGGCCTCCGCCTCGGCGTCGGCACCGACAACTACATCACCCTCAACACGAGCTTCATCCGCGAGATGCTGATCCTCCTCTATACCGATCCGCTGGAGCTGAAGATCACCAAGCTGCTGATCGTGACGACCGGCGAAACGCGCCGCTCGTACCTCTCGCACCTCTTGTGGCAGATGCGCAAGGCGAACGAGGAGGCGTAAGACCTTGACACGGTCCGTCACCCTCACCCGCGCCGAAGCGCGCCGGCTGCTCGTCGCGCACCACGGGCTCGTCCGCAAGCTCGGCACCGGCCCCCGCGGCACGCGGGCCGTGCTCGAGCGCCTGCGCTGCATCCAGCTCGACCCGCTGGACATGCTCGGCACGAACGCCGACCTCGTGGTCATGGCACGCGTCGACGGCGTCACCCGCGGCGACGTCTGGCGCCACCTCTTCCCGCGGCGCGCGTTCGAGCACTTTGCCAAGGAGCGCTGCATCCTCCCCGCCTCAGCGTTCCCCTATTACCGCAACCAGGGACACGAAGCGCAGACGCCCTGGTGGTCCCACGGCGAGCGCGAACGTCGCATTTCTCCCGAGCTCACCCGCGCGGTGCTCGAGGAGATCCGCGAACGCGGCCCGCTCACGGCGCGCGAGCTCACCGATCACGGCGCGGTGGAGCCGCTCGACTGGTCGGGCTGGACCGGGACCGGCAAGGCGACGTCGATGGCGCTGGAGATCCTCTGGACGCTCTGCGACGTCGTCGTGGCGGGACGCACCGACTCGCGCGAGAAGATCTACGACCTCCCGCAGCGCGCCCTCGGCGACTTTCCCGAGCCACGGGAAGACTTCGCCCCGTGGGCCGTGCGCGAGCGCGCCCGCGCCGCCGGCCTCCTGACCCGCGCCGGCGGTGCAATGTGGTCGATGCTCGGCCGCATCCGCACCTCTCCCCTCATCGACCAGCTCCTCGAAGCCGGCGAACTGGTGGCGGTCGCGCTCGAAGGCTCCACCCGCCACTACCTCGCCGTGCCGTCCTTCCTCGAAACGAAGCGGCCACGCTACGACGACCGCGTGCGCATCCTCGGCCCCCTCGATCCGCTGCTGTGGGACCGCGATCTCATCCGCCACGTCTTCGACTTCGACTACGTCTGGGAAGTCTACAAACCGGCCAAACAGCGCCGCTGGGGCTGGTACGTCTGCCCGCTGCTGTACCGGGACCAGCTCATCGGCCGCATCGACGCCCGCATCGAAAAAGGGGCGCTGGTGGTGTCGAAACTCTGGATCGAGCGCGAGGTCGACCGCGAGCGGATCGACGAAGCGCTCGCGCGACACGCGACGATGTGCGGGGTGGAGAGGGTGAAGGTGAAGAAGACGATCGTGGTTGCGTGAGGCATCGCATCGTTCTACGGCTCAGGGACAGAGAGTGCCCGACAGATTTTGCGCGCGAGTTGATATCAGGAAGCAGCCGTAGCGGCGCAGGTGCCGCAGAAGCTCGCGCTGTTTCACTCTACGACAACGGTTTCCCTGACGGCCGAGTCCGGGACGCCACGCAGCGCATCCTCACGCCGGTCTTCGAGTATCAATGCGATTGCTTCCGCCAGGCTCGCACGCGCCTCATCGGAGGTGCGGCCCTGTCCATTGGCGCCCGGAATCTCTGGCGAGTAGGCGATGAACCAATCGTCAGCACGTTCGATGATTGCGGTGAATTCGTTGTGCATGCCTGGGGTATTTTACTCCCCATCACTCCGATGGTGACGCGCACAACCTCGCGTTTTTCGCCGGATCGCCGCGCAGCACGTCCATGTAGTACCCCATGAGCGCACGCTTAAATTGCTCGTCGAAGCCGGACATGAGCGGCGCGACGGTGCGTACCCAGCCGTCGATGCATTGCTCCTTCGGGGTGTCGGCTACCGCGGCGCAGGCGAGGAGGTTGCGATAGGCCGACCGGTAGGAGGCGAACTGCGTTCGGGTCATCGGGGCGCCGTGGCCGGGGATGAGCAGGTCGAAGTCGAGCTTTGCGAGGCGGTCGAGGGACTCCTGCCAGCGTGCCGGGCATGCGGTGTCGAGGAAGGGCGCGGGCAGCGTTACGAGATCGCCGGCGATCAGGACCCCCGTCGTCTCGTCGAGGATCCAGACATCGCCCGCCGTCACGGCATTGGTCTCCAGGCCGAGGCGCAGCGTACGGCCGGAGATCGTCGTCGGGCCGGAAGCCGAGATGACGACGTCGGGCGCGAGCTTCGGACCGGCGTCGATGAGGACGAGCTCGGCTTCGAAGCTTTTCCTCGCCTCGGGAGTGCTGGTCGCATCCGCGATCATTGCTTTGAGCTGCCCGCGGTAGTTCGCGAGGAAGCCGGTCATCGCGTCCTGCAACGCGCCGCTCGCGTAAATGCGCGCGGCGCGGTATTCGCGCCGGATCAGGGCGTTGCCGCCGATGTGATCGAGGTGCCAGTGCGTATTGATGACGGCCGTGATCGGACGCGCGGTCTTCTTCGCGAAGTCGAGAATCGCCTGCGTATGCGCCGTGTGCCGCCCGGTGTCGATGACCACGAGGCCTTCCGGCGCCTCGAGGATCACGGTGTTGCCGTCGGGTTGCGAGCCGGGAGCGAACGAGCCGCGGATGACGTGAATGCCGCTCAGCAACTCCGTCGCGGCGGACAGCGGCGAGGCCATGACCGCTGCCACCGCCGCGGCAGTGAGGAACGTTCGCAACAAGTGTGTACGCATCCACGCATCCTAGTGCCGGCGCACCTCGGGCGTGGAGCCGGTTCCAGCAATGTCACCTGTTCTTCAAACAGGCGACACGGCTATCTTCGCTACGTGCAGCACGGCTGGATGACGACGGTCGGATCGAGGCGATCGTGCTGGCCGCCGTTGATCCAGACGTCGTACTTGCACTCCCGCCGTTCCTTGCCTGCGACGCTGCGCGCCGAGCAATGGCCGCGGCCATCGCACTTCACTTCCGCGACGCAACCGGGCTCGATCTCGACCTGGAGGTCGCCGCCGCCCGACTTCGTGTACCAGTGCAGCATGACCGGCCTGCCGCCGCCGGCTTCGTGCACGTCATGCACGTGCACGGGCTCCGGCCATACGGACAGCGTCCGTTGCGCATCGTCGACGCAGACGATCGGCGCCTGGCGGTTCTCGGAACCATTCCCGTTGCTGCAGGGGGAGCCGCCGGATCCGCCACGGGCTATGTGGCTGTCGGACTGCTGCGAAGAAGCGGCGCATCCTGCAATCCAGATCGGTGTGACCAGAAGAAGCACAACCCGGGACATGCGACCGGCGAGCGACATGAACGATTCCTCCTTGCGGTTATGCGCGCGATTTTACGGCAATCGTGAAGGAGGGCAGGCGCCGAAGTGGCTCGAGTACCGGATCGCGCTCCGCATCGGCGGGAGGATAGCCAGCCGAGATCGCACGCTCGAGCCACGAAACTGCGCTCTCGTGAGACCCGCGAAGCACGCCGACAACAGCCGCTTCGTAGAGCACGATCGCGTTCGTTGGATCGATTTCGAGGGCGCGGCGGATCTCGCGCTGCGCATCGTCGATCTGCCCGCTTTTCGCGAGCGCCGACGCGAGTTGAGCACGCGTCGCCACGTCGTTCGTGTTCACTGCAAGCGCTTCTCGCGCGGCCGCGATCGCGCGCGGCCAAGCCTCGGTTGCACACTGGACGTCTTTCGCGGCGCGGCATGCATCGCCGAGGTTTGCCCACGGAATGTGATGCGCGGGAGCTAGTTGCGTTGCGCGGCGATACGACTCCCGCGCTGCTTCGTAGCGTCCGAGGAAGAACTGCAGCGTGCCGAGATTCGACCAGCCGTCCGCCGTCGGTTCGATGGCCAGCGAGCGCTGGAATGAGGCGAGCGCGTCGTCATAGCGCTTCAGCGCCTGCAGTGCCGCGCCGAGATTGAGGTGATTGCGGGAGGCCTCGGGGCTCACCTGCGCCGCCCTGCGGAACTGGATCACCGCCTCCTCATAGCGTCCGCGTGAATAGCAATACGCGCCGAGTTTGGAGAAGATGCCGGCTGAATCCGGACGAAGCGCGATCGCTCGCCTGTAGAGCTTTTCCGCCTCTTCGCCACGGCCCTGTCTCTCGTACGCATCACCCAACCCGACCACCGCGTCCGCGTCATTCGCGCGCAGCGCCAGCGCGCGATTGAACGACACCACCGCATCGGCATGGCGCCCGGAGGCATTCATCAGCCGGCCGAGGGTGATGTGCGTATCCGGATCGGTCGCGCTGAGCGCGACGCCGCGGGTCGCGTACACCGTCGCCTGCTCGATGAGCGCCGGACGGCGCGCGAGCGACGCTTTGTACAGCAGCGCCCGCGCGAGGAGCGAGTTCACGGAGCCTGACTCGCGGGCGTTGCGGAGAATCGATTCCAGATTCGTGATCGCGCGATCGACCGACGCCTCGTCCGTCACCCGCTGCAGCAATCCCATCGCTTCGATGAAGCGGCGCTGGTCGTTCGGGCCGAGCGTGGCGGCGGCCTGTTGGGTGCGCGGCGCGACCTGGCGTCCGAGGGCCTGCACCAGGTGGTCGGCAACCGCATCCTCGAGCGCGAACAGGTCGTTCGCGGCGCGCGTGGCGGAATTCGACGCCAGCGTACGTCCGCTCTTGGCGTCGATGAGCGAGTACGTGATGCGCACCTGCTCCGCGTCGCGCTGCACCGTGCCGCGCACGACCGCGTGAACGCCGCGCTTCCTGGCGATGGTCGGGACGTCATCCACTTCATTGATGCGCGCGCCTTCGAACGGCGTAGAGACGCGCAGCTCGCCGATCTGCCCCAGGCGGGCGGCGATCAGCTCCGAGATCCCGTCGGCCAGGATGCGCCCTTCGCTCGTCGAGCTCAGGTCGCGGAACGGAACGACGGCCAGCGACGTGACGCGCTGCCCGGCCGCGATGCGGTTGCGGCTCCACATGAATGCGGCGCCGGCGATGAGCGCGACCGCGAACAGCGCCAACGCCGCGTACTGCAGCCGCGCGCGCGGCCGGCGTGTATTGCGCGTGAACGGCGCGCTGCGCACGCGCGTCGAGGTGCTGGTCAGGCCGTCCCGGATCTCCCGGAGGTCGCGCGCCAGGTCACGCGTCGATCCGTACCGGTCGCGCGGGTTCTTCGCCACGCAGCGGCCCACGATGCGGTCGATCTCGTAGGGCACCGCTTCATTGAGCGCCGACGGCGGCTCGATCTCCGCGCGGATGATCGCGGCCATCGTCTCCGGCTTCGTCTCCCGGTCGAACGGGCGGACGCGCGTCAGCATCTCGTACAGCATCACCCCGAACGAGAACTGGTCGGAGCGGTAGTCCATCTCCTTCCCGAGCGTCTGCTCGGGCGACATGTAGCCGACGGTCCCGAAGACTGCGCCCGGGGACGTATGCGGGATGGTGGTGTCCTCGGAGGTGATGGAGCGCACCTGCTTGGCCAGCCCGAAGTCGAGGATCTTCACGAAGCCGTCCGGCGTGACCATCACGTTGTCCGGCTTGAGGTCGCGATGGACGATCCCCTTCTCGTGCGCCGCGGCGAGACCGTCCGCGAGCTTGGTGGCGATGCGCAACGCGTTCTTGAGCGACAGCGGCTCGCGCGCCGACATGTTGCGGAGGTCGATGCCGTCGACCAGTTCCATCGCGATCCAGGCCATGTCATCGGTATGGCCGATCTCGTAGATCGTGACGATGTTCGGATGGTTCAGCGCCGACGCCGCCCGCGCTTCCTGTTCGAAGCGGCGCAGCGCTTCCGGACTTCTCGAAAGCTCGGCCGGCAGGATCTTGAGCGCCACCTCGCGCCCCAGCTTCACGTCGCGCGCGCGGTAAACCTCACCCATACCTCCGGCCCCTAAAGGGCCAAGGATCTCGTACTGCGCAAGGCGAGCTCCGGCGGCAAGTTGCAAGGTGAACGTAAATGGTAGCAGGAGGGAGGTCGTTTCGTTGTTGTGGCCGGTAGTTATTGGACCAACTGCATCGTCACCGGCGACGTGACCCGCAGCACCGCTTCCTGCCGGAAGCGGGTGCGGTAGGCGTCGGCGATCTCCCGGATGGCGCGGTCGTGCTGCGGCGCACGGGGATGCACGACCTCGATCACCATCGCGTCCTCGCTCCCCCCCTTCCACTGGCCGCGGGCGCGCCAGACCGTGAAGCCGTCGGGGAAGCGGGGCTCGACCACCTCGGCGACGAAGGTGTCGAAGTCGGACCGCGTGACGGTCCCTCCGCCGGGGATCGAGAGGCCGCAGAAGAGGCGGTCGGAGACGGACGCGTGGTGCGCGCAGGCAGCGAGGAAGAGCGTCAGGGCGACGGCGGCGGCGCGCATCGCGGCGATTGTAGCCGCCGTATCATCCGCGCGTGGAGTTCACGTTTCGGCCGCGCATCCGCATCGTCGGCGAGGACGGGACGGTCGTCCTCGGGCCGGGGAAGGCGGACCTGCTCGAGGCGGTGGCGCGCACCGGGTCGATCCGCGCGGCGGCGACGGAGCTCGGGATGTCGTACATGCGCGCCTGGACGCTCATCCGCACGATGAACGAGGCCTTTCGCAAGCCGCTGGTCGAGAAGGTGCGCGGCGGCTCGGAGCAGGGAGGGGCGCAGCTCACCGCCTCGGGGAAGAACGTGCTCGCGCTCTACCGGCGGATGGAGGAGAAAGCGACGCGTGCGGCCGAGGGGTTGTGGGTGAAGCTGCAGGACGAATTACCATAAGGCATGCGTCTCGCCTCCCTGGTCATCCTCGCAATGCTCGCCGGCTGCAGCGGCGAGACCTCCCCCACCGGCCCTGACGGCCCGATCGCATTCGCCGAGGTCTTTCGCGACAAGGCCTCGAACCTCACCACCCGCCGCGCCGAGATCGTCTCGCGCGACGCGCGCTGGGATGCGCTCTGGACCGAGATCCGCGGCAGTGCCTCGAACAAGCCGGTCGTCGATTTCGAGAAGAACATCCTGATCGTGGCCGCCCTCGGCGAGACAGGCGATTCCTGCAAGCACGTGCGCATCACCGGCGTCGCCCGAACCATGGGCGCGCTCAACGTCACCATCGCCGAGACCCGGCTCCCCCCGAGCTGCGTCTGCCCCCCCAACACCGTGCGCCCGGTGCACGTCGTGTCGGTGCCGCGCGCGGCGACGAATGCGTCGTTTACCTGGACGACGCTGACGGAAGGGAATCCCTGCCCGTAATTTGGAGTGCGGTGACCGCAGTCACCGCTTTTCCTGCGTGCCTCGGAGCTGCACGCGTGCCGCCTCAGCCACGGAGTCAAAGCGGTGACTGCGGTCACCGCACTCCAAATTGCTTCGCGCTTGCGCTAACCGATATCTTCCGACGAAGATATCGCTCGTGCGATCCTTCCTCCTCACCGCTTGGTTGCTGATCACGAGCACTATCTCCGCGGCGGAGGTGCGGGTGTTCGCGGCGGCGAGCTTGCGGGAGGCGCTGGAGGAGATCGCGGCCGGCTACGAAGGCGACGAGATCGTCTTCAGCTTCGGCGCGTCGAGCACGCTGGCGCGGCAGATTCAGGAGGGAGCGCCGGCGGACGTCTTTCTCTCGGCCGATGAAGAGAAGGTGAACGCGCTGTGGAAGCGGGGGCTGATCGTGACGTCGTGGAGCGTGCTCTCGAACTCGCTCGTGATCGTGGTCCCGAAAGACGCACCGTCGCGGCGATTGATCGACATGCGCGCGATCGCGCTCGCCGAGCCGTCGACCGTGCCGGCCGGGATCTATGCGCGGCTGTATCTGCAGCGGATCGGGTTGTGGGAGCGGTTGAAGACGAAAATCATCCCCACCGACAACGTCCGCTCCGCACTCGCGGCGGTGGAGTCGGGGAACGTCGACGCGGCGTTCGTCTACAAGACCGACGCGCGCATCGCGAAGCAGGTCCGCGTCGCGTTCGTGGTGCCGCGGGAGCAGGCGCCGAAGATCTCCTATCCGTTCGCGCTCGTGAAAGGGGCGCGTCCCGCGGCGCAGCGGCTGCTCGCGCATCTGCGCTCCAAGGCGGCGCTGGACGTCTTCGCGAAGCATGGGTTCGTGATCCCGTGAACGACGTCCTCTCGCTGACCCTGCGCACGGCGGCCCTGGCCACGATCCTGATCGTGCCGCCGGGGCTGGCCATCGCGTGGCTGCTGGCGCGGCGGCGGTGGTACGGCAAGTCGCTGCTGGAGACGCTGGTGGCGCTGCCGCTGGTGATGCCGCCCGTCGCAACCGGTCTGATCCTCCTCGAGCTCCTCGGGCGGCGCGGTCCCGTGGGCCGCCTGCTCGACTTCGACATCGTGTTCACCTGGCGCGCGGTCGTGATCGCGATGATGGTGATGTCGTTCCCGCTGCTCGTGCGCTCGGCGCGGGTGGCGTTCGAAGAGGTGAACCCGCGCTTCGAGCAGCTCGCGCGCACGCTCGGCGCGAGCGAGACGCGGCTCTTTTTCACGATCACGCTGCCGCTGGCGGCGCGGGGGATCGTGGCCGGGATGCTGCTCGCGTTCGCGCGGGCGATCGGCGAGTTCGGCGCGACGATCCTCGTGGCGGGCAACATCCCGGGGAGGACCACCACGCTCGCGGTGGCGATCTACGACCGCGTGCAGCTCGGGCGCGACGGCGAGGCGTTTCAGCTCCTCGGCGTGGCGGTGTTGATCGCGTTTGCCGCGGTCTGGGTCTCCGAGGCGTTCCTGGGGAGGAAGCGTGAGCGTCGCGCTGCGTGAGGTCGTGCTGCCGCTCGCGGAGTTCGCGATCGACGTCACGTTCGAGCTGAGCGCGCGTACCACCGCGCTGGTCGGGCCGTCGGGCGCGGGGAAGACCACCATCCTCGAACTGATCGCGGGACTGCGAAAGCCACAGCGCGGACAGATCGAGCTGCACGGGCGGGTGGTGTGCGGCGAGGGCGTCTTCGTGCCGCCACGCGCGCGCCGGGTCGGCTACGTGCCGCAGGACGACGCGCTCTTCCCTCACCTCTCCGTGCGGCAGAACGTACTGTACGGGGCACGCGAGCGGAACGACGATGTCATCGCCGTCCTGGAGCTCTCATCCTTGCTCGATCGCAGCGTGAAGCAGTTGTCGGGCGGGGAGCGCAAACGCGTCTCGCTCGCACGGGCGCTGCTCACGCGACCGGAAGTCCTGCTGCTCGACGAACCGCTCTCCGGCGTCGACGCGGCGCTGCGCGATCGCGTGCTGGAGTACCTGGTGCGCGTCCGCGACGAGTTCGCGGTACCGACGGTGTACGTCACGCACCAGATGGACGAGGTGCAGGCGTTGTGCGAAGAGCTGGTGCTGCTGGAGCGCGGACGCGTGGTCGCGCAGCGCGCGATCTAAGCAGGACGCTTGTCGCTTCGTCACACGAACGACGCGGCCAAATACGCCAGGGCCGGCACTTCGTGCTGGCTGGCGGGGTCGGCGTAGCGGTGGGTGAGCTCGTAGGACGCGTTCATGTTGGCGAGCGCGTTCGGGAAAGCCTCGCGCATGGGGCCGGAGAGGCGGGGGAGGACGGACTCGCAGACGGCGAGGACGGAGCGGGCCAGGGTGGTGCCGCGTAAGGGCGAGAGGTCGCCGATCACCTCGCGGTTGCGGACGCCGGAGATGCGCATGGTCACGTCGGCGACGGCGATCGGGGAGCGGATCGTGCGCACCAGCTGGCCCGGGATGCCGGCCAGGGCGAAGAGGTCTTCGTCATCCTCGAGCGCGTTCTGCGCGAGGGCGGACATCAGCTTCGGGAGATCGCGGACCGAGCGCTGGCTGCGTACGAGCTCGAAGAGGACGCGCGCGTAGTACTGCAGCGCGAAGCGGAAGCATTCTTCCTCGGGGAGCATCGCGGCCGAGGCGTCGATGTCGACGGCGAACGCGCCGCCCGCACCGGCGGAGATGCGTGCAGAGAGAATCGTTCGCGGTTCGGCCAGCATACTCTCCCTCCCCCAACCACCAAGGGAGGACAGGCACGAATGCCTGTCCTCCACCGGAATGAGTGACTTAGTAGAGGTCGGCCGCGGCCGCTCTGTCGTCGTTTTCGAGCGTGCGGTTGTTGTAGTTGCAGGAGCTGACGGTCGGATACATCGTCGCGCCGGCGACGTTGGAGTGGCCGATGCCGATCACGTGACCGACTTCGTGGACCATGATGCCGTCGATGTCGAACTCGCCGCTGCAGCCGTCCGTCTCGCCCGAGGACGTGAAGCTGTAGCGCGTGTTCGTGTAGACGTCGGCGTCATAGATGATGTTGCCGCTGTAGTAGCCGGTGAGCGTCGCGGCGAGGCACGAGCCGTTGCAGATCTTGCCGTTGCTGTTCAACTCGATCGTGGCCGGGGCCTGTCCGCGGACGGACTTCGAGCTGGTGGTGGCGGAGCCGACCACGGTCCAGGCCTTGACCGCGTTGACGGTGGCGTTCACGCCGCCGCTGCCGTCGTTGATGGTCGAGTTTCCGCCGGTGTAGACGCGGACCGGGACCGGGACCGAAGCCCAGACGCGGCGCGGGGAGAGGAGAACGTACGCCATGGCCGGATCGGCCGCGGCCATGGTGAGGATGGTTGCGATCGCGAGAGCGAGAATGGTCTGTTTCTTCACGGTGCGTTCTCCTTTTTACTGCTGCTGGTTGCGGACGATCGGGGCGCCGGAGCCGTTGCGGGCGTCTTCGACCATGGCCGCGAACTCGTCGAGGCCGAGGGCCGGCGTGGCGTCGTCGATGGCTTCGGTGCGCAGCTCGAACCGCGGGCCGCCCGCCATCTCGCGGCGCACGTCACCCTGCTTGACCGGGTCGGAGATCAGCACTTCGCGTCCGCGGCGCTCGCGGACCAGGAACTTGCCCTGGTTGTAGGCATGGATGCGGAGGTCGGAACCGTCTTCCGCCAGGAACGCGACGATCTGCTCGCCGCGGCGAATCATCGGGAAGCCGATCGCTTCCATCGTGTAGCCGTCCACCGTACCGCCGACTTCGCGGACCATCAGGACGTCCGGACCGGTGGTCTCGCCGAAGTAGCGGGTCACACGCACGGTCGCATAGGTGTAGATCACTTCGCGGGAGTCGTCCCACTGGCTCCAGGTGTCGAGCACCTGGCCGCGGACGACGAACTTCGCTTCGCGGGCGATCTGGTCGAACGACAGCTCTTCGAACTGCGACGCGGACATCGGGATGGCGAGGGCAAGGATCATGGCTACGAGGGTCAACCTACGAATCATCATTCCTCCTCTGCATCTGTTGTCGATGCGTGAGCGTTACGTACTCCAAAGCGTGAGCCACGGTGCGGCCCTGCGGATGTATGGAAGCCAATTCATATTGGCTGAGCGACTTACGCGGGCACACCGGCCCGATGCAGCGGGAAGGCCGTGGATCAATTCATGCGCACTTGCGCACGAACTGACCCACGGCAGGTCTGATTTGTGACCCTATTCGTAATCCACTAGTACAGGTCGTCCCTCGCGGCGATGTCGTCGGAAGCGAGCGTCCGCGCGGAGGTGTTGCAGGCGCTGATCGACGGGTACATCGTGGCGCCGGAGACGTTCGAGTGGCCGATGCCGATCACGTGACCGACTTCGTGCACCATGATCCCGTTGATGTCGTACTCACCGCTGCAGCCCGATTCCAATGACGAATAGAGCAGCTGCGACGTGTTCGTGTAGACGTCCGCGTCGTAGATCCGGTCGTCGCCGCTCTGCGAGACGTAGTAGCCGGTCAGCGTCGCCGCCAGGCAGCCGCCCGTGCAGACGCCGCCGTTCGTGTTCAGCATGATCGTGGCCGGAGCGGAGCCGCGGACGGCCGGGGAGGTCGTCGTGCTGGAGTTGATGATGCCCCAGGCGCGGATGGCGCTCACGGTGGCGTTCACGCCGCCGCTGCCGTCGGTGATGGTCGCGTTGCCGACCGTGTAGGTGCGCACGGAGACCGGCGTCGTCGACCAGCGGCGGCGCGGCGAGAGGAGCACGTAAGCCAGGACCGGATCGGCCGAGGCCAGGATGATGATGGTGGAGATGAGGACGGAGAGAAGAGTCTGTTTCTTCACGGTTCGATCTCCTGATTACTGCTGCTGGTTGCGGATGGCGGGGCTGCCGGTGCCGGCGCGTGCGTCTTCGACCATGCGCGCGAACTCGTCCAGCCCGAGGGCCGGAACGTCGGCGGAGATGGCTTCGGTCTCGAGCTGGAAGCGCGGCGAGGTGGTGTGCAGGCGCTCGGCGCCCTGCGTGACCGGATCGCTGACCAGCACTTCGACTCCGCCCCGATGGCGGACGAGGAACTTGCCCTGGTTGTAGGCGTGGATGCGGTAGTCGGCGCCGTCCTCGCTCTGCTCGAGCAGCAGCACGACCTGCTCGTTGTGGCGAAGCTCGGGGAAGCCGATCGCTTCCTGCCGGTACCCGTCGACCGTTCCACCGACGTTGCGCACCACGACCGTGTCCGGTCCGGTGGTCTCGCCGAAGTAGCGCGTCACGCGCACGGTCGAGTAGGTGTAGATCACTTCGCGCGCGGAATCCCACGCGCTGTACGAGTCCACCACCTGGCCGCGGACAATGAGATTCGCGTTGCGCGCGGTCTGATCGAACGGCTGGTCGATGAACTGCGATGCGGAGAGCGGCACGGCCGCGACGATGAGCAGGAGCACCAGTGAGAGAGACCTGTGTTTCATTCGTTCCTCCTCCTTTTCAGGTGCGCCGCTCTACTCCAATCGCCGAGCCATGTGCGTCCGGAAGGAAGGAAATAGATGCAACATGATGGAACTACAACTGTTTGACGGGAATGTCGGTGACGACTCGGTAGAACGCGTGCGGGTCAACACGTGAGCAGAATGAAAGAGGTTGACCCGGCAGAGTGAAGAAGGTTGACCACTACCCCCCTGTCATCCTGAGCGAGGCGGTGGGGCGGGCGTGAAGCGAAGGACCCCCTTCCGACAGCGCGTGCATCGTGCACCGCATCGGGTCCTTCGCTTCCCACCCACACCCCACCCTCGCTCAGATGACAGCCGACACGTGATAACTTCCACGATCGCATGACAGCACCCACCTACGTCTCCATCAGCCGCTTCCGGGTCGTGAACGGGATGGAGTCCGACGTCGCGGAGGCGTTCCGGGCGCGGCCTCACTTCGTCGAGGATGCGCCCGGGTTCGTGCGCATGGACGTCCTCTCCCCTGCCGACGATGCCGCGGAGTTCTGGCTCGTCACCTACTGGTCGGACGAGGAGAGCTTCCGGGTCTGGCATCGCAGCCACCAGTACCGCGACTCCCACTCCTACATCCCGAAAGGGTTGAAGCTCGATCCGTCCGCGACGGAGCTGCGCAGCTTCCACTACGTGGCCTCATGATCGAAGCGCACGGCATCCGCACGCACCTCGAAGAGCTGGCCTCGGCCATCACGGACCGCCACTTCGCGGCGCACCCGGAGCTGCTCGCGCGCTACCCCGCCGTCGGGCGGCAGCGCTGCCTCGAGGACGCGCGCTTTCACCTGCAGTACCTGGCCAGCGCGCTCGATGCGGGGAGCAGCGCGATCTTCCTCGACTACATCGCCTGGGCGAAGGTGATGCTGGCGACGCGGAACGTGCCGGCGAACGATCTCGCGGAGAACTTACGCGTGATCGAGGGCTCCCTCACCGACATGCTCGGCGCCGGCAGCGCGGTGGCGGTCCGCTACATCGAGAGCGCGATCGAGGCGCTGCCGTCGATGCCGGACGGCGTGCCGTCGCACCTCGACCCGCGCGCCCCCCTCTGGGCCAGCGCCTCGGAGTACCTGAACGCGCTGCTGCACGGCAGCCGCGCCGACGCGATGCGCGCCGTCACCGCCGCGCTGGACGGCGGCGCATCGATCCGCGAGGTTTACCGCCACGTCTTCGAGCCGGCGCAGCAGGAGATCGGGCGCCTCTGGCAACTGAACCAGATCAGCGTGGCGCAGGAGCATTACTGCACCGCCGCCACGCAGCACATCATGACGCAGCTCTACGGCTATATCTTCGGCGGCGAGAAGCGCGACTCGCGCGCGGTGGCGATGTGCGTGGGCGGCGAGCTGCACGAGGTCGGCCTGCGCATCATCACCGATCTCCTCGAGCTCGACGGGTGGCAGACCTGGTACCTCGGCGCGAGCGTGCCGCCGGCCTCCGCGGTCCAGCTCTGCGTCGAGCAGCGCGCCGATGTGCTGCTCGTCTCCGCGACCCTCCCGCCGCACATCGCCTCGGTGGCCGAGGTGATCCGTTCGTTCCGGGCGCGGCCGGAGCTCGGGGAGGCGAAGGTGATCGTCGGCGGGCGCGCATTCCGCACGGAGCCGGAAGTATGGCGTACGATCGGTGCCGACGCATTCGCCTCCAATGCAGATGAGTGCCTCGCCCTCATTGACCGACTCACCGCCTGAAGGCCTCTCCTTCGTCTGCACGACGGACGGCGCGATCGTGCGCCTGGTCGACGAGTCGCTCGCCGGCGCGGCGGTGCGCGATTCCCTCTCCGCCTCGGTCGACGAGTCTTCGAAGGAAGCCTGCGCGATCTTCCTGCGCACCATGGCCCGCGGCGGCTTCTCGCGCTCGACGCCGCTGCGCATCGGCACGCGCGACGTGCAGTGCTACGGCTCCTGCGCGGACGGCGAGCTGCGCATCGTCGCGGTGATCGACCCGAACACCGCGGCGCCGTACGCGGAGTACATCTCCTCCGGGCGGAACGAGCCGGCGTTCATGGAGCTGGCCCGCGAGATCCGCCGCACGCATTCGACGTACGAGCTGTACGAGGAGCTGGCGCGGATGAACAACGACCTCGCCACCGCGCAACGCGAGCTCGCGAGGACGGTGGATCAGTTGCAGCGGCTCAACTCCTACAAGGACGAGCTCCTCGGCGTCGCCGCGCACGACCTGCGCAATCCGCTGAACGCGAACGCCGCGTTCATCACGTTTCTTCTTCAGGACCCCGGCGCCCTCGGCGACAACAACAAGGTGCTGCTCGAACGGCTGCGCGCGAACAGCCAGTACATGCTCCGCCTCGTAGACGACGTCCTCGATTTCTCCGCCATCGAAGCGGGCCACGTGCGCCTGCACCTCGAACGGAGCGACCTCGGGCCGCTGGTGCAGGGCGTGGTGGACACGATGCGCATCATCGCCGAGGCGAAACAGGTCGACCTGCGCTACTCGGCGGAAGGGGACCTCCCGCCGGTGAACCTCGACCAGATCAAGATCAGCCAGGTCGTGCAGAACGTGATCTCGAACGCGGTCCAGTACTCGTCGCCCGGCACGCGCGTCGACGTCCGCCTGCGCCGCGAGGCCGGCTTCGCCGTCCTGGAAGTCGAAGACCGCGGCCCCGGAATCCCCCCCGACGAGCTCCCGAACCTCTTCAAGCCCTTCACCCGCCTCTCCACGGTGAAACTCGCCAAACAACGCAGCGTCGGCCTCGGCCTGGCGATCACGCGGAGGCTGGTGGAAGCGCACGGCGGAAGCATCGGCGTGCGCAGTGAGGTGGGGCGGGGGTCGGTGTTTACGATCCGGCTTAGGGCACGGCCCTAATGCACCTTCACCGTCGCGACCACGCTCTCGTTCCCCTTCTGCCCCATCCCGGAGCTCGTCTCGGTCGATTCGTGGCGGTACGGCACGAGCCGGTCGGCGACGCGGGTGAGGTGCCAGCTCTTCTTCTGCCGCGCCTCTCCCTTGAAGATGAGGAACGAGAACTTGCCGGCGCCGATGTGCTCCACCGCGAGCGGGACCATGTCCGTGCCGAGCCACAGCGTCATCTTGTTCTCCAGCACCGTCACCTTCCCCGCGCCGTCGTGCGGCTCGTCGGCGATACGCAGGACCAGGACGCGCACCGGCTTCCCCTGCCACGTGCCCTGACCGTCGGAGACGACCTTCGCTCCCTCGAGCTGGCGCAGCAGCGACGGGGCGAAGTCGAGCGCCTGCGAGGTCTCGACCGGATCGAGCTCCTGCACCGCGCTGACCGTGGGCGTGGTCTGCTTCGGATTCTTCGACTCCGCGGTCTGCTCGCGCGCGATCTGGTCGAGCAGCGTGCGGGGGAAGAGGATGCGGAAGCCGTTCGCATCCGCCTCGACCTCCACCGTCACCTTGCCGGAGAACTTGTCGTTCCCGAACTTCCCCTCGTTGTTCACGGCGCGCTGCAGCTCGTACGTCGCGCGGATCGGCTCCTTCCCCGAAAGGCGCGTCAGCGCCGCGCGGAGGTCGGTGAGCGGGTCGGCGAACAGGGGAACGGCGAGAGTGAGGGCGAGCGCAACATGGGCGAGGTTCTTCACGGTGTCAGGACGTAACGAGCGTCACGAACGTTCTACTCCGCCGGAATCGTCTGCCCGCCCGCTCCCTCGCCGGCCAGCCAGTCCCGGGCCGCTTCGACGGTGTCGAAGAGGTGCAGGTCTTCACCCGAAAAACGGGCCACGGCGGTCGCCAGGATGCGCTGCACGCCGCGTACGCCGACGATGGCCGTCTTCTTCACGTGCCCCTTCGTGCGGGCGGTGCTCTCCTTGAACAGGCTCACGACGTCGATCGACGTGACGGTGTTCCGGATGTCGACCAGCACCAGCGCGGAGTCCGCGGCCGACTGCTCGATCTGCGAGTCCGCCCCGTCGACTTCGATCCTCAGCGCATCGATGTTGCGGCCGAAGCCACTGTAGTCCGCGTGAAAGTAGGGCGTCCCGTGATGGTGACGCCAGGACGACTTCATGGCGCGTTCTTTAAGCAACTAACGTTCCATTAATGCACGTGCACGGCCGGGGTCTGCTCCGTCTTCGCCTTCGACGCGTTCTGTTCGATGCGCCGCAGCCCTTCCACCGACACCGCGCGGCCCGGGGTCCGCGCCAGCGCCGCGCGGTAGGCGGCCACGGCATCGGCGGTGCGGCCGGCCGCGACGAGCTGCTCGGCCAGCAGCTCCGCGGCCGGCTTCGGGACGGTGGGCGGGCCGAACTCGAGCGGCATCGCCCGCTCCGCATCCGCGGCCGCCTCGAGGATCGGCAACGCCAGCGCGCGCTTCCCGGTCGCGATCAGCTGCAGCGCTTCCGCTTCCTGCAGCATCACCTCGATGCTCATGCGCTCCGTCGGATTCGTCGACCCCTTCTTCGCGGCGAGCAGGCCGTCGCGGAGGGCGAGCATCCGCGCGCGGGCGCTGGTCAGCGTGGCGGAGTCGCGCGCTCGCGCGGCGGCGATGACGTCCCCGTAGGCAACGATGAAGCGCGCCTCGTCGAGCTCCGTCCCCGCGGGGACCGTGACCTGGTCGGCGCGCGTCAGCGGCTGCCCCGAGGCGGCGTGATACGCCCGCATGGCCGCGTACTCTTCGAAGCGTCCGCTGCGCGTGTCCGCCGGTCCGGCGGAGACGAACGGCTCCGCGAACGCGGACGCGCGGCAGGCGTCGAGCGCCTGACGCGCGTCGTCGTCGCGATGTTGCTGCAGGTAACCGTAGTGGAGCCAGGTCGGGTAGTGGCCGCAGTCGGCGCGCGCCTTTTTGCGCTCGGCGCGCTGCGCGTTGACGACGTCGATGGCGCGGCGGTTCGCGTCGATCACGTCGTCCCACATCCCCATGGCGATGAAGATGTGCGAGGTCATGTGCAGCGCGTGACCGGCATTCGGCGCGACGCCGCCGTACAGTTTCGCGGCGCGCATGCCGAGGGGAGCGTGGACCGGGTCGTCGTACGAGTGGATGAGGTAATGCAGCACGCCCGGATGGCGCATGTTGGAGGGAAAGACCTCTTCGAGCAGCGACGCGGCGCGCATGTAGATCGCGAAATCGCGCCCTTCGTGCGCGGTGCCGAGGAGCGCCAGCGCGTAGAACGCGGTCGCATCGACGTCGTCCGGATACTTCGCGTGCAGCTCGGCCATCGCGTCGGCGTAGCGGAAGTCGCGCTCGTTCTTCGAGCCCTCGCCGTAGAGCACGTCCAGCGTGCGCAGGTAGTCGCGCTCGCGGTCCGTCTTCGCCTTCGCCAGCCGCTCCGCCGGCGTCTTTCCGAGCCGCGCCAGCGCGGCGCGCGCGGCCTCCGCATCCTGCTGGAACCAGATCGGATGCGTGTACGTCATCGCCTCTCCCCAGTAGGCCATCGCGAAGTTCGGGTCCGCCTTCTGCGCGGCCCGGAAGGCGTCGGCCGCGAACGGGTATTCGAAGTTGTGCAGCAGTGCCAGCCCGCGCCGGAACGGCTCCTGCGCCGCCTCCGCGCCGGAGTTGGCAAACACCACCTCCCCGACGTCGTCCGGCTTCTGCGCGGAGGCGGCGACGGCGGCGAGCAGCAGGAGGGCGAGCAACGTGTTGCGCATGGCCGCATGATAGCGTCGCCGCCGCGCATGGCCCTCACCGCGACGATCTACAACTTCGCCACCCAGCTCGCCGACATCGACCGCGGCGTCTACGAGACGTTCGACCTGCGCCTGGCGCGGCAGCCCTCGGAGACAGCCGAGTACATGCTGATGCGCTTCTTCGCCTACTGCCTCGAATACACCGAAGGGATCGCCTTCACCGAGGGCGTGGCCGCGGGGGACGAGCCGGCAGTCGTCGTGCGCGACCTCACCGGCCGCATCACCGGCTGGTTCGAAGTCGGCGCGCCGGACGCGGACCGCCTCCACCGCGGCAGTAAGGTCGCCGACCGCACCGCCGTCTACACCCACCGCCCCATCCGCATCGTCCTCGGCGAGCTCGCCGGCAAAAAGATCCACCGCGCCGGAGAGATCCCCATCTACGCCTTCGACCCGGCGTTCGTAAAGGAGATCGCCGAAACGATCGACCGCCGCGTGGACGTGGCCCTCTCCATCACCGAGCGCGAGCTGTACCTGGATCTCGGCGGGAAGACGTTCTCGACGACGGTGGCGGAGCACCGGCTGGGGTGAAATCTTCGTCATCCTGAGCCGCAGCGGCTCAGGATGACGACTCCCCCTCTTCCTCCTTCCCCTTCCGCTTCCTCATCTTGTTCATCTGCTTCAGCTTCTCCACGTGGGTGAGGAGGTCCTGGTGCGCCGGTTCGCGGATGAGCTGCTGGGCGATGCCGTAGATCTGCAGCGCTTTCAGGCCGATCGCGTGGCGGCGGACCAGGTTCGCGGAGGTGATTCCGTGCAGCAGCGCGCGCGCTTCCTGCTCCCCCTCGGACCAGGTCTTCGTGCCGGCCAACTCGTCCTGCAACTCGGCGGCGGAACTGCCGAGCGCTCTCTCGATCGTCGGCGACGCGCCGAGCAGGTTGATGGCGGCCACGATCCACTGCTCGTCGAGCGACGCGGCTTTGCGCATCATGACCGCTTCCTCGTTGGTCAGATGCGTGTAATGCGGGATACGCGTCGCGTACTCGCGCAGTGCGGCTACCAACTCCGCTGGATCCACCGGTGGCTTGTCTGTCTCGTGCGTCATGCGCAGCGTCTTCCTTTCATCGTCGTCCTCCGATGACGCCGACGGCGGCTCCCGATGAGCGCGTCGGAGCGTCCCGTCTATTGAGACGGATGGGTCCGTCGAAGGTAACCGGCACGTCCGATGACCGTGACGAAAGCCGCCGACACCGGTGACGGAGTCCGCCGTCAACGGGAACGGAGCGCGTCGATGGAGATGACGAACGGCTTCGTCGATGGTGACGGAACGTTCCAATGAAGGTGACGGGCGGTCCCGATGACGGCGACGGAGGCGTCCGACGGCGGTGTCACCCCAGAGTGACGCCGATGAAGCGTCCGATGCCGAACGTGAGCGCCGCCGCGGTCAGTCCGAACACCACCTGGCGCAGTCCGGAGAAGAACGCCGGCCGTCCCGTGAAGAGCGTGATCGCGGCGCCGATCACGAAGAGCGCGAGCGTGCTGCACGCGACGCTGAGCATGGCCGCGAATTCGCCGCGCGCGAAGAAGAACGGCAGCACCGGGACGATCGCGCCGCAGGCGAAGAGGAGGAAGGAGAACAGCGCCGCTTCCCACGCCGAGCCTCCCAGCTCCGCCGGATCGATGCCGAGCTCCTCCCGCGCCAGCGTTTCCAGCGCGGTGTCCTTGTTGCGCATCATGCTGGAGGCGAATGCGCGCGCCTGCTCTTCGCCGAGCCCGCGGGCCTGGTAGATGAGCGCCAGCTCTTCCTCTTCTTCCTCGGGGGCCGTACGCAGCTCTTCTTCCTCCGCTTCGAGCTGGTTGCGATACAGCTCGCGCGAGCTCTGCACCGATAGCCATTCGCCGAGGGCCATGGAACCGGCGCCGGCGATCAGTCCCGCGATGCCCGTAATCAGAATGGCTCGCTGGTTCATCGCCGCTCCCGCCACGCCCATGACCAGGCTGAGGTTCGAGACCAGGCCGTCGTTCGCGCCGAGGACCGCGGCGCGGAGGGCGTTGCCGCCGCCGGTCCGATGGCGCCCTTCGAGGCGGGCCACGTCCGTCCCGGCGAAACCGCCGCGCATGGACGACATCAGTTGGATGACGCGCGAGTGCGAGCGCTCGTCGCCATGGAAATCGGCGGCGTCCGGCTGCGTGGCGTACTTGTTCGTGTCGGCCGCTTCGAGCGTCTTGACCGTCGGCAACACCACGCCGGTACCGAAGCGCTGCGCGAGCCATCCGAGGGTGCGCGTGCGCCAGGACGGCTTGAAGTCGCCGGGCGTCTCGCCTGCGTCCTCGAGCCGCTTCCGCCAGCGGTCGGCGTGCCTGCGCTCGACGTCCGCGAGCCGCCGGTAGACCTCGGAGAGCCGCGCGTCCTTCTCCGCCCTCGCCAGTGAGTCGTACAGCGCCGCCCCGTTCAATTCGTCGACCAGATTCTCGACGAGCCGGCTCCGCTCACGCCTGCTCAGTGCCACGTCCACAGCATACTATTCGCCGCGCATGCAGAACCGCTGGACCGAATCGCCGCAGCACGAAATCGAGCAGCTCGTCTACCAGTCACGCCTGGTCGGGATGGAAGAATCCCTCGTCCTCTGGGGCGGCGGCAACAACAGCGTCAAGTCGCACACCACGGACCTCCTCGGGCGCGAGCTCGACGTGATGTACATCAAGAGCAGCGGCAGCGACATGAAGTCGATCGTGCCGAAGCAGTTCCCCGCCGTACGGCTCGACTACATCGCCCCGTTGCGGTCGCGCGATGAAGACATGACCGACCAGGAGATGGTCGACTACCTCGCCAAATGCCTGATCGATCCCGCCAGCGCGCGCCCGTCGATCGAGACGCTGCTGCACGCGTTCCTGCCGGCGCGCGCGGTGCTGCACACGCACGCGGACGCGATCCTGGCCCTGACCAATACGCGCGGGCGCGAAGAGACCGTGCGCGAATGTTTCGGCGAGGACGTGATCCTCGTCCCGTACCGGCGCCCGGGGTTCCGGTTGTCGCGCGACGTGGCGGATGCGTTCGACGCCGCGCCGGCCGCTTCGGGGTTGATCCTGATGAACCACGGGTTGATCACGTGGGGGGAGACCGTCGAAGAAGCCTACACCCGCCACATCGACCTCGTCACCCGTGCCGAAGAGTTTGGAGTGCGGCGACCGCAGTCGCCGCTTTCCCTCGCGCTCGGAGCAAAAGCGGTGACTGCGGTCACCGCACTCCAAACGAGGCGCGCCTTGGGCGGACGAGTGTTGGAGTTTGATGACTCGGCCGAGGTGCTCGAATTTCTCGAGCGCGAGGATGCGAACCGCATCTCGCAGATCGGCGCTGCGACCCCCGACCACCTGCTCTATACGAAGCGCTTTCCTCTCTTCATCAGGGAAGGCGACGACTTCGCCGCGGCCTTCGACGAATACCGGGAGCGCTACCAGGCCTGGTACGACGCGCATCCGAGCGAGTTCGGGATGCTCGACCCGAATCCGCGCATCGTGCTGATGCCGGGCGTGGGGATGTGGACCGCCGGGAAGGACGCGCGCGCGGCGCGCATCGTGCGCGACATCTACCGCCACACCATCCGCATCATCACGGCCGCCGAGGGGGCGGGCGGATACGAGACGCTGAACGACTTCGACGCGTTTCACGCGGAGTACTGGCCGCTCGAGCTGTACAAGCTCACGCTGCTGCCGAAAGAGAAGGAGCTCGCCAGCAGGATCGCGATCGTCACCGGCGCCGCGAGCGGCATCGGCCGCGCGGTTGCTGAGAGGTTCGCCGAGGAGGGCGCGCACGTCGTCGTCACCGACATCGACCTCGGACTGGCGGAGGAAGTGGCGCAGAGCATCGTCGCGAAGCACGGCCTCCGCCGCGCGATCGCGCTGCAGCTCGACGTCACCGACGAAGCGAACGTCGACGCCGCCTTCGACGCGGCGGTGCGCGCGTATGGCGGAGTGGATGTGGTCGTCTCGAATGCCGGCATCTCCTCGTTCGGCAGCCTGGACACCCTCTCCACCGCCGACTGGGACCGCGCCTTCGCCGTCAACGCCCGCGGCCACTTCCTGGTCTCCCGCGCCGCGATCCGCATCATGAAGACGCAGGGCCTCGGCGGCTCGATCGTCTTCAATGCGTCGAAGAACGTCACCGCCCCCGGCACGGAGTTCGGCGCCTACAGCGTGAGCAAGGCCGCCGAGGCGCAGTTGTGCCGGATCGTGGCCCTGGAAGGGGGCGAGTTCGGCATCCGGGCGAACATGCTCAACCCCGACGCCATCTTCGGCGGCTCCCGCTTCTGGAGCGACGAAATGCGCACCATGCGCGCCCAGGCCTACGGCGTCGACACCTCGAAGCTCCCCGACTTTTACCGCAACCGCACGCTGCTGAAGGTCGAAGTCACCGCCGACGACGTGGCCGAGGCGGCGCTGTTCCTCGCGGGCCCGCGCTCCGCGAAGACGACGGGGATGATGCTGCCGGTGGATGGAGGGGTGAAGGAGGCGTTTCCGAGGTAGTACCATTTCGGGATGCCCCGGTTTCTCTCCCTCCTTACGGCCCTGGTCGTTGCGTTCAGCCTCTCCGCACGCGAGCTCGAGCCGCCGAAGGCGGACGAGAAGTGGATCACGTTCGATACGGACGGCTTCCGCTTCATCAGCAGCGCCTCGCCGCGCGCGACGCAGGACATCGCACGGGACATCCTGCGCATGCGTGCCGCGCTCGCGAAGGTCACGAAGCTGGAGGTGCGCACCGAGCGCCCGACGCGGGTTTACATCTTTCCGAGTGAGCGACGCTTCGCCACGTACCGCGAGGCGGCGCTGGACGTGAAGAACGACGCCGTCACCGGCGTCTTCGTCACCAGCAGCAGCGGCGGCAACTTCATCCTCCTGGACAGCAGCGCGGAGAGCGTCGACCGGGTGGTCTATCACGAGCTGACGCACCAGTTCGTGCAGAACACTTCCGCCGGGCTCCCGCTCTGGTTCAACGAAGGGCTGGCCGAGTACTACTCGACGTTCCAGACCGTCGGAGACCAGACGCTGATCGGCCGCGCGGTCCAGGACCACGTGCGCTGGTTGAGGTTCCAGTTCCAGTCGCTGATCCCGCTGCGCGAGCTGTTCGCGACCACGAGCTCGTCGCCGACCTACACCGAGGGTGATCGTCACGGCATTTTCTACGCGCAGTCGTGGGCGCTCGTGCATTACCTGATGACCGATCCGGCCCGCCGCACCCAGCTCGGCCGCTTCCTGACCCTCCTCGACGGCGGCAAAAGCGTCGACGAGGCGTTCTCCGGCGCGTTCGGGATGAAGTTCGCGGAGCTGGAACAGGCGCTGCGCACCTACATCCTGGGAGTGTCGTTCCAGTACAACTCGTACGCGCTGGCCGACATCGCCATCGACGAGCTGCCGGAGCCGGCAGCCATGCCGCACGACGAGGTGCTGCACCAGCTCGGCTACCTGCTCGCGCACTCGCGCGCCGTGCACGCCGGAACGGCGGAGCGCTTCTTCAAGGAGGCGCTCGCCGCCAATCCTCGGAACGCGGGCGTGTACGCGGAGCTGGGACGGCTCTACGAGTCCGCCGGCCGCAGCGCCGAGGCCGGCACGGCGTATGAGAAGGCAGTGCAACTCGGGACCAGTGACGCCGCGGTGTACCTGCTGGCGGGGAACAGCGTCCTGCGCCGCGACCCGGCCAGGGCACGCGCCTACTTTCAGCAGGCGACGAAGCTCGACCCCGAATCCGCACCGGCATGGTCGGGACTCGGCTCGACCTACGTCAGCGGCGAAGGCGACCGCGCCGCCGGCATCGCCGCCCTGGAGAAGAGCCTCGCCCTCGCACCGGGCAACGACGAGGCGACGTTCTACCTCGCGCAGCTCTACGCCCACGCATCGCGATTCGAGGAAGCGCGAAAGCTCGCCAGGGCGGTGCTTGCGCGCACGAAGGACGAACCGATGCAGCGCCACCTCACGACCATGCTCGCTCAAGTCGACCGGTTCGAAGCGCAGAACCGCGCGCTGAGCGCGATCAACGACGCGGTCACGAAAGCGAACTCCGGCAGGTACCAGGAGGCCCTGGTCATCATCGACCGCGTGCTCCCGACCATCGAAGACGCGGAACTGCAGCAGCAGACGCGCGCGTTACGCGAGCAGGTGGCGTCGCAGGTGAAACCGAAGAAGAAGTGAAGCCTCCCCGGGGGGTCACAACCGCGTCAACGCCAGCATCGTCAGGTCATCCGCCAGCGCGGCGTTGCCGATGAACTCCTGGACGTGGTTCTCGATCGTGTCGAGGATTTGCGGCGCGGGGGTGCCGTGCATGGTGGAGACGAGTTGCGCGACCGGATCGAGGCCGAGTTGCTCTTCCACCTCGTTCTCGGCCTCGGTCACGCCGTCCGTGAAGAGGACCAGGGTATCGCCCGCTTCGAGGGTGATGCTCTGGTTGCGGTACTGGGCGTGGGCGAAGAGGCCGACCACCATGTCCGTCATGGTCAGCTGCGCGACGCCGTTCTTCGAGATCACGAGCGGGGCGACGTGGCCGGCGTTGGCGAACTCGATCGCGCCGGTTTTCGGGTCCAGCACGCCCGCGACCATGGTCACGAACTTCGTCGGGGCGGTCTTCGGGGCGAGCGTGGCGTTGAGCTCGCGCAGGAGCTCGGCGGGAGCTGGATCGGTGCGCGTGAAGATGTTGAACGCGGTGGCGACGCTGGCCATCACCAGCGCGGCGGTGACCCCCTTCCCGCTCACGTCGGCCATGATGAAGTAGATGCGGCCGTCGGGGCGCACCACCACGTCGTAGTAGTCGCCGCTCACAGTGCGGCAGGGGCGGTTCGCGCCCGCGAAGGCGTAGCCGTCGATGGAGGGCAACTGCGCCGGGAGGAGGCGGCTCTGGACCGTGTACGCGGTGCGCAGCTCTTCTTCCAGCCGCGCCTTCGCGCTCGCCTCCTCGCGCAGGCGCGTCGTCTCGAGCTTCACCGCGGCGAAGCGGGCGATCTGCGCGAGGAGATTGACGTCGTCGCGCGTGACCGAGCCGCGGTTGGCCTGGAAGTCGAGATAGAGCACGCCCAGGACGGCGTCGCCGATCATCACCGGCGCGCAGACGGCCGAGCGGATGTCCTGCGCCACGATCGATTTCGCCTGCGCCAGCTTCTCGTCCTGAGAGGTGTCGACGAAGGCGACCACCTTGCGCCCGTCGATGACTTCGCGCAGGAGCGTGCGGGAGATGAAGAGGTCGACCGATTCGCCCGCGTCGCTGCGCCGCAGCAGGACGTTTGCGAACGTCTCGTGGTCGTCCGACAGCAGCGCGAGCGCGGCGCGCGAGGGCTGCAGCAGCTCGACCACCCGGTCGAGGATGAACTCGAACAGCTCCCCCATGGAGCGGTCTTCGATGAACTGCATCGCCAGCAGGGCGAGGATGTTCGTGCGGGTGGTGTCCTCGATCGCGTCGCGCAGCGGGATGGCGAGGTTGGTGGCCTGCGAGTCGGTGTCGAGGGCAATGATGTGCGACTGCGAGGTGGTGGCTTCCTCGGTGTCGACGAGGATCTCGGTGTCGCCGAGGTTGATGCGGTCCCCGGGACGGAGCGGTGCCGAGCCTTCGAGACGTGTGCCGTTGAGCAGCGTGCCGTTGACGCTCCCGAGGTCGCGCACGATCCAGGCGTCGTCATCGAGGGCGATCTCCGCATGGCGGCGCGAGAGGTAGCGGTCCTTGATCGGGATGGTGCATTCGGTGGCACGGCCGAGGGTGATCAGCGGCCCGTGAGCGTTGATCCTGATGGGTGCGAGGTCCGGCTGCGTGACTGTTAGGCGGATCGGACGTGTTTCCATTCGTGTGTGGCGGTATTGTACGCGGCGCATGCGGCTCGCAAAGCTGTGGCTGCCGGTGCTGATCTGGGCAGCCCTGATCCTTTCAGCGTCCAACGATGCGTTCTCCTCGAAGGAGAGCGGCGAGTGGCTGGAGACCTTCTTCGGGCGCGAGTTCCCGGAGATCGTGAACTTCGCCGTCCGGAAGACGGGCCACGTCTTCTTCTACGGTGTCCTGGGCGCGCTCGCCTTCCGCGCCGACCGGCGCCTCTTCGGCGCGCTCGGAATCGTGCTGCTCGTCGCCTCGGTCGATGAATACCGGCAGTCGCTCTCCGCCGCGCGCTCCGGCACGCCGTGGGACGTGCTGCTCGACGTCTGCAGCGCGCTCCTCGTCATTCTGGCGATCCGCCGACGATAATGCCGGCCATGCGAAAGCTGCTGCTCGCCGTCCTCCTGTCCTGCGCCTGCGCGTCCGTCCCTCCTGCTGCCACTCCGGCCATCAACGCCGCGCTCGACGACTGGCACGATGCGGCCGCCAAAGCCGACGAGGCGCGCTACTTCGGAGCCATGACCCCGGAATTCGTCTTCCTCGGCACCGACGCCACGGAGCGCTGGGACGTGCCGGCGTTCCGCGAATTCGCGCACCCGTATTTCGCGAAAGGAAAAGCGTGGACGTTCGTCCCGCACGACCGGTTCGTGATCCTCTCGCCTCGGGGAGACGTGGCCTGGTTCGACGAAAAGCTCGACAGCGCGAGCTATGGCGAGTGCCGCGGCAGCGGCGTTCTACGCCTGGTGAACGGCACGTGGAAGATCGCGCACTACAACCTCACGATTCCGGTGCCGAACGACCTCGCGGATGCGGTAGTGAAGATGATCAGGGAGAAGAAGTAAGGGGCAATGACGGCGTCACCGCACTCCCGTGCGTGTTTGTCACGCCGGAGGCGTGGCGTACGGTAGCCGGTGGTAAGCGCCGAAGGCGCGCCACCACCGGATCACGTCGGCCATCATCTCCGACCCTGGAGGGGTCGCGTACCGCACCCCTCCGGGGTGCAAATCGTTGTCGCACCATGACCGGTGGTGGCGCGCCTTCGGCGCTTACCACCGGCTACCGTACGCCACGCCTCCGGCGTGCAAAACACTACTGCGGCGAGATACTCCGCGATCGCATCGGCGATGTTCTCGCGTGCTTCCTGTTCGGTCGCGCCTTGCGACCAGCATCCCGGCAGGGCGGGACAGGACACCGCGAAGCCTTCTTCGGAGACGTGCAGCTTTACGTCGTATCTCATGCCGTGATCCACTCCACGATCACCGTCCCCAGCTCCTCCTCCCGCCCGGAGAAGCCGTGGTCCGCGTCTTTCATGATGGCGAGCTCCATGTTGGGTTTGGGGCCGAGGGCTTCGTCGAGGATGGCGACGCAGCGGGGGACGTTGCCGTAGCAGTACTCGTCGTTTTCGCCATAGAGGACGAGCGTCGGTTTGCGGATGCCGCGGATGTGGCGGAATCGCGGCTTGCGGGAGAGGCGCAGGTTGCGCATCACCTCGAGAAACGGGAAGACGTTGTAGTCGCCGTCGGGGTTGGCCATGTCGTAGAACGACGTCCAGCTCATCGGCAGGTCCGAGAGCGCCGAGGGCACGAGCTCGGCGTCGCGGCGGGCGCGGATCATTTCGCGGGCTTTCGTCAGTGCGGCGGTGAAGCGCTTTGCGCCGAGCCGGGCGTAGATCATGCCGGTGTCGTCGCCGCCGGCGAGGAGGACGTAGCGTTTGGCCTGGACGCGCTCTTTATAAAAGTCGTACACCGCGACCTTGTTCGCGCCGGTGGAGTGGCCGATCAGCGTGATGTCGCGGTACCCGCGGCGGCGCAGCTCGCGGATCGCGCCGTCGAGGTCGAAGACGCAGTCGCGGATGCGCTCGTAAGCCATTCCGCCCATGACGTCTCCCATCCGGCGCATGACGTGGGCGCCGCGGTTGTTGAAGGGGAACCAGGCCACGCCGCCGTTCGTGAAGACTTGCGCGAGCTTGTTCGTCCGCTTCGACTCGAAGACCGACGAGCCGCCGGTGCCGTGCAGGTAGATCGCGGCGCGGGTGGTGGCGCGTTTCGGCTCGTACAGCAGGCCGGCCAGCCCGATGCCGTCGGTGGCTTCGAACCTTACGACGCGGCAGTGAGGTTCGTTCCGGTCCATCGCCATTGCGTGTCCCTCGTCAGGTGCGCGCCGCCGAGCCAGAGATCGGGATCGTTGATGGCCATGTCGTCGACCTCGCCGCGCAGCACGCTCTCCCCTGCCGGCGTGATCGTGCAGAGCACCTTCGGCAGGTCGCCGGTCAGCGTGAGCAGCGGCGTGGGCCGGTTCGCGAGCGCCTTCAGGCTCCGGAACACCTCCGTGTCCCCGAACCCGAATCGCGGCACCTCGGCGTTGAGATGGTCGAAGAGCGTCGCAAAGTCCGTGAAGCCGTTGGCGATGTGCGTCAGCGCGCGCTGCTCGATCGCGCCGAGGCCGTTCGTGTCGGAGGGGAAGCGGGAGGCGTGCAGGGCGATGCCCTCGCGCAGGAACGGCAGGTCGGACGAATCGCGGCGCAGCCATTCGTTGAGCGCGGTCGGGTCGGGCGACGTGTAGGCGCTCCACACCCGCTCCGCGAGCGAGATCAGCTCCGGCGTCACCGCCTCGCGCGATTCGAACAGCAACTGCAGCCCGCTGTCCTCGTTCTCGGAGAGCGGGAACGGGCACCACACCAGCGACAGGTTCGCGTCACGGCCGAAGCGCTGCAATAGATAGATGAGGTGGACCAGGCAGTAGAGGTCGTGCTCGAACCACAGCACGATCTCGCCGCGCGCGGCGTCGAGCGTCTGCTCCTGTTCGAGGAGATCGGTGCGCACGCGCAGCAGGTCCTGGCCGTGCGCGTCGGAGAGCGCACGGGCGCGCGTCTCGATCCAGTCGTCGCCCGGGACCACCGGTCCGGTGACGAGCGACTCGCGGAAGGCGATGTGCTCCCCCGCGATGTCCGCCCGCTTCGCGGCGGCGGCGATGACGTCTCCGTTGTGGATATGGATCACGGACGCCACCGCATGCCCAGCCAGAGCTTCGTGTCGCCTTTCAGAGGCGCGTCGAACAGGTACGCGGCGCCGGCCGTGACGTCGAGGCCCGGGAGTTTCAGGATGGGCATCGGCGCCGAGCTCAGCTCGACCTCCACGCCGGCCAGCGACAGGCTTGCGCCACCGATTTCGTGGCGTTGGTAGAAGGCAGTGAACGGCAACAGCGGCACAGTCGACTCAAGTCGCCAGCCATCGTAATCGTCACCCTCCAGAATCGCTACCGGAATTGCCGGATCGAGCACCCGATGGGCGTACGCGGAGCGCGGCAGGATGGAGGACGAGAGCCCGCCGAGGGTCAGGCGCGTGCCGTCGTCGTGCTGGTAGCGCGCCGCCACGCGCCAGGAGCCGCTCTGGAACGAGGCCGCGGCGACGGCGCGGTAGTGGTCTTCGTCGACGTCGACGCGGATCGATTCCTCGACGCGCGAGCGGCCGAAGGTCTGGCGTGTCGCGAAGCCGGCGCCGGCGAAGAGGAGGGCGTCCGAGAGCGCGCCTCCTTCCAGGGTGAGGCGGCTCTGCGGGAAGCGATAGGTCCAGAGGCCGCGCAGCTCGAGGCCGTTCAACTCGTCCGAGGTAAACGCGTGCGCCCGCACTTCCACCGGCCAGCCGCGCCAGGCAGTGGCGAGCGCGACACCCTCGGGCGAGTCGTTGCGGCCGACGGAACCGATGAGCAGCGTGTCGAGCCGGCCGACCACGTCGCCGAAGCGGACGCCCACCTCGAACGCCTGCTGTCCCGGACCGAGGTTCGTCGCGGCCAGCCAGGCGAGCTCCTGGCGTCCAAGGCCGTACGGTTGCGACGTCACGGGCTGGGCCGCGAATGCGGCCGGCGTGCGGGGGAGCGGCGGAAGGGCGGGGACCAGCGTCGCGTCCTGCGGGACGGGAGCGACGGAGATCCCGGATTCGAGGTCGCCGAGGACGCGGACCACGTAACCGTCCGGCTCGAGGGACATGTAGAACGTGCGGCCGGCCGTGGGCGCCGGATCGAAGGCGCCGCCGCTGCTGCTCGTGAGCTGCTCCGGCTCGCCGCCAATGCGCACGCGGTGCAGCTCCGCGAAGCCGTTCACGTACATCGTGAAGATCAATTCGTCGTCGGCGATCCATTCCGGGGACGCCGCGATGCCGGGCAACGGCAGCACCTGCTCGTCGACCATCAGCGCCCAGGTCCCGCCGCGATGCGCCACGTGCGCGACGCGCGTGCCGTCGGGACTCACCCGCGGATGCGATTCGACGACGTCGACCGACGCCTCAGTGCGAGGCGTGACGGCGCCGCTGGTGAGGTCGACGTTCACGAGCTGCGACTTGCCGTGACGGCTGCGCAGCGCGACGGCCGTCCGGCCGTCGGGCATCGGGTCGGCGTCGCGCACGTCGGCCAGGTGGGTGATGCGCGTGAGGCGCTCGAAGTCCCACCGATAGAGGTCGTAATGCAGGAACCCCTCGGCGTCGGGGACGCGGTGCGAGAAGACGATCGACTTGCCGTCGCGCGTCCAGCGAGGGGATTCGATGCCGCCGCCGTCCGGCATCACCAGCGAATGAATGGCCTTGCGCGACAGCGGTTTCGTGCGCACCGGCCGCACGTCCTCGGGATCGCGCGCGAAGATCTTGTCGAGGCTCTCCTCGTACTTCCGCTCCTCCTCGGCCGGTGGCCCGGTCGACCAGATCACGAGCTTTTCCGGCACGTAGAGCTGCCGCACGACCACCGCCAGCCGTGATCCATCCGGCGAGACCGCCGGATCGCCGCTGGCGCGCGGCGTCTCCTGAAACAGCTCCCCTTCCCGCTTCGCCAGGCTGCGCTCGACGGTCATGGCGGAGGCGGTGAGCTTCGCGATGAACTGTCCGTAGAGGCGATCGGGGCTGTCGCCGAAGACGCCGCTGAACGCTTCGTTGAACGAGCGGCGATGCCGTGCGGTCATGCGCGCCCAGAGGTTGCGCAGCGACTCAGGCCCGCCGCGCTGCTCCAGCCATTCCAGATAAGCGGAGCCCATCAGGTACGGCATGGTCATGCCGAGGAAACGACGGTCCGAGTTGAGCTGCCCGTAGGACGGCAGGCGCCCGTTCGCCGCCCACTGGCGCAGCACGAGCGCACGGAGGGTGCTGGTCGGACGCCCCGCGCCGGTGAGCCGTCCTTCGATCACCGTCGCATACCCCTCGAGCACCCAGCGCGGCGCGCGCAGCGTGATCGGGTTCAACGGCAGCACGAACTTCTCGAACGCCCGCCCAAGCGGATTGCGGCTCGGCCGGAGCATGTGCACGAGATGCGCGGTCTCGTGCACCGCGAGCAGGTCGATCCAGTGCCCATACGGCCCGATCACCTCCTCCGGCCCCGGCGCCTCGGTCCAGAGGATCATGCGCGGCGTGTCGAGATACGTCCACGCCTCCCCATTCGCCTCCGCGCCCGGGTTCATGACCACCACGTCGATCGTCTGCGGCGGCGCAAAACCCACCTCCGCCGAGACAGCCTCCCGAATCGACTCCAGCCGCCCCGCCGCCCGAACCGCCCACTCCTCGTATTCGCGCGGGTAATGCACCCGAAAGTGCGCCGTCTCGATCGTCCGCCACTCAGCGGACGGCGACTGCGCGGCGGCGGTGGTGGCAAGCAGGAGGAGCAGTGTTACTGTTCGGATCATGTTGAAACGACTCGCGCTCGTCACTGCAACAATCGTGTTCGCCCTCGCCGCCGCCGGTCAGGAAGCGAAGAGGAAAACGATGCTGGTCATCCATGGCGGAGCGGGGACCATCACGCGGCAGAGTATGTCCGCCGAGGTCGAAAAAGAGTATCGGGACACGCTGGAACTGGCGCTGAAGACCGGCCACGCGATTCTCGCGAAGGGCGGCACGAGCCTCGATGCCGTCGAAGCGACGATCCGGGTCATGGAGGACTCGCCGTTGTTCAATGCGGGCAGGGGCGCGGTCTTTACGCACGACGGGAAGAACGAGCTCGATGCGTCGATCATGGACGGCAGGACCAAGGCCGCGGGCTCGATCGCGGGGGTGTCGATCATCCGCAACCCGATCACCGCCGCACGCGCGGTGATGGAGAAGTCGGAGCACGTGATGATGGTCGGCCGCGGCGCGGAGCTGTTCGCGACGAAGATGGGGCTGGAGATCGTCGATCCGTCGTACTTCTGGACCGAGCGGCGCTGGAAGGCGCTGCAGAAGGAGCTGCAGAAGGACAAACCGCAGGCGGTGCTCGATTTCGCTCCGACTGACACTCCGCTCGAGGAGCCGAAGAAGTTCGGGACCGTCGGCGCGGTGGCGCTCGACGTCCACGGCAACCTGGCCGCCGGTACGTCGACCGGCGGCATGACCAACAAGCAGTACGGCCGCGTCGGCGATGCCCCGATCATCGGCGCCGGTACCTACGCCGAAAACGAGTCCTGCGCCGTCTCGGCTACCGGCCACGGGGAGTTCTTCATCCGCTGGACGGTGGCCTACGATATCGCCGCCCTCGTGAAGTACCGCGGCCTTTCCGTCCAGGCCGCGGGCGACGAGGTGATCCACAAGAAGCTCGTCCCGGTGAAGGGGGAAGGCGGCGTGATCATCCTCGACCGCCAAGGCAACTTCGCGACCCCGTTCAACTCGGAAGGGATGTACCGCGGCCACATCAGCGCCGACGGCGTCCCTCACGTCGCGATCTACAAGGACTGACCTCTGCGCTGAGGCGACAGGGAGACGACCGGGGGCCTCCGGCGGGCCGGTGTGACCGGCGGCACTTGTTTTCGCACGGACGGCGCCTGTCGCGAGAGGCGTGCGTCAGCCTTGGGCAACCAGTGCTGCCGGTCACACCGGCCCGCCGGAGGCCTCTCGTCGTCTCCCTGTCGCCTACCGCAGCGGTAGCTCGAAGGCGCGGCCTACGATGGTGGGGTCGACGGAGCGGTCGAGGTACTCCCAGACCGCGAGAGCGTCGGGGTGGTTGGCGATGGGTGGGGCGGCGAGGCGGGTGGCGGGATCGTTGATGATGAGGCGCGCGCGGCGATACCAGTGCATCGCCTCCTCCGGGTTGAGGCGCAGCTCCTCGCGGACGCCCTGGATCAGCAGGTACTGCTCGGCCGGAATGCCTGAGGCCTCGATATCGCGGAACGACGGCGCCATCTGGCGGGCGCGCGCGCGGATCACCTTCAGTTTCAGGCGCAGCGACTGCGTATCGAGGGCGGCGCGGTTCTGCTCGCAGAGCAGGCCGATCGCGAGGCGCAGCAGCTCCGGTTTTTCGTTGATGTAGAGACCCGCGCGGTAGCTGCGCGTCGCGCTGTTCGTGATCGATTTGACCGCGGTCCAGACCACCTGCCCCGTGACCGCGACCTCGATCACCGACTCCGGCACCGCGAACTGCAGCGTCGCTTTCGCCCCCTGCGTCAGCTCGTGGCCGGAGATGATGCGCGCGCCGCGCGCGGAGAGGTCCTCGATCTGCGCCGGCGCTCCGTCGAAGACACCGGCGAGCGACGGTCCGAGGTAGAAACGGTCCGTCGAGCGGAGCTCCTCGATGCGGTTCGTGCGGTGGGAGGTCTGGAGGTGTTTGAGCAGCGCGTCGACCACTTCCGGCGGGCCGTAGGTCCGGCAACCGGACATGTACTTGCCGGGCAGCGTCGGATCGGGCTGCGACCAGACGATCGTCGCCTCGAGCGTGACCGGCGAGGGACGTCCTTCCATCGCCACTTTCAGCAGCGACTTGCCGCCGTTCTCGAGCGGTCCGTCGTGGCGGAAGCGCGCTCCTTTCGCGGAAATGTCGCACACCGCGACCGGCGCGTTGCCGAACGTCGCTGCCAGCGGGGGCGCGAGCAGAAAACGCTCCGCCGTCCGAAGATTACGGGCTGCCTCGATCATGACCGGATTGGACAAGCTTACTCCTGTTCGGAGACGTGTAGCACCGGAGCCGGTGCAGATTTTGTGATACTGCTCACGAATGGACCGCAAGTACGACGTCGTCACCTTCGATTGCTACGGAACGCTCATCGACTGGGAATCGGGCATCGCCAACGCGTTCCTCCAGGCTGCAAAAGCCGACGGTGTGGAGCTCGAGCGCGGGGCCGTGCTGCACGCGTATGCGCAGCAGGAGCGCAGCGTGGAAGAACATTACGACCTTTATCGGAATGTGCTCACGGAAGCGAGCGCGCGCGTCGCGCAGCAGTTCGGCTGGACGCCGCGGAACCGCACGTTTTTGCCCGATTCGCTGCCGTCGTGGACACCCTTCCCCGACACGAATCCCGCACTGGAGCGCCTGCGCGACGCCGGCTACAAGCTGGCAATTCTTTCGAACACCGACAACGACCTTTTGGCCGAGACGCGAAAGCACTTCACGGTCGACTTCGACCTGCTCGTCACCGCGCAGACGGTGCGCTCGTACAAACCGGCGCGGGGGCATTTCGACGCCGCGAGAGAGCGCATCGGCGACGCGCGCTGGCTGCACGCCGCCCAGAGCAACTTCCACGACATCGTGCCGGTGAACGCGTTCGGGGTGGATACGGCCTGGGTGAACCGCCACGGGCATGCCGCCCTTCCGGGCGGCACGCCGACGTACGAGGTGCGCGACATGGCGGGATTGGCGGAACTGCTGACGGCCTAGGAGAGACCGACGAGGAGCCTCCGGCGGGCCGGTGTGACCGGCGGCACTTGTTTTCGCACGGACCGCGCCTGTCGCGAGAGGCGTGCGTTCAGCCTTGGGCAACCAGTGCTGCCGGTCACACCGGCCCGCCGGAGGCCCCCCGTCGTCTCTCCCCTTGGCCTACAACGTTTCCACGATGATGGCGCCGGCTTCGCCGCCGCCGATGCAGATCGCCGCCAGGCCGCGCTTGAGGCCGCGGTCCTGCAGGGCGTGGATCAGGGTGATGATGATGCGCGCACCCGAGGCGCCGATGGGGTGGCCGAGCGCCACGGCGCCGCCGTGCACGTTCAGCTTCTCGTGCGGGATGTTGATGTCCTTCATCGCCGCCAGCGCGACCGCAGCGAACGCCTCATTGATCTCGAAGAGATCGATGTCGTCCGCCTTCAGCTTCGCGCGGTTCAGCACGAGATCGATCGCCTTGCCGGGCGCGGTCGTGAACCACTCCGGCTCGTGCGCGGCGGTGACCTGGGCCACGATGCGCGCGATCGGCTTCAGGCCGTTCCTGTCCGCGTAATCGGCGGAGGTGACGATCATCGCCGCCGCGCCGTCGTTGATCTTCGACGCGTTCGCGGCCGTGACCGTGCCGCCTTCCTTGAGGAAGGCCGGCTTCAGCGTGCGCATCTTGTCGAGCGGCGCGGTGAACGGCTCCTCGTCGTCGACGACGACCGACTTCCCCTTCTTCCCCTCGATCTCGACCACCGCGATCTCCTTGCGGAACTTGCCGGTCTTGATCGCCTCCTGGGCGCGGCGATACGACTCCTGCGAGAAATCGTCCTGCTGCTCGCGGGTGAAGGTGTACTTCTGCACGCACGACTCCGCGCAGTTGCCCATGTGCTTGTCGCCGTACGGATCCCAGAGGCCGTCGTGGATCATGAGGTCGATCATCTTGCCGTTGCCCATGCGGTAGCCGCCGCGCGCCTGCGGCAGCGCGTAGGGGGCGTTCGACATCGACTCCATGCCCCCCGCGACCGCGACCTCGTAGTCGCCGCAGCGGATGTCGTTCGCGGCGTACATCACCGCCTTCATCCCCGAGCCGCAGACCTTGTTGATCGAGACGGCGCCTGCCGTCACCGGGATGCCGGCGTAGATGCCGGCCTGGCGCGCGGGCGCCTGGCCGACGCCGGCCTGGAGCACGTTGCCCATCAGCACCTGCTCGACCGCGTCGGCCTGGATGCCCGAGTTCTCGAGGGCGCACTTGATGGCGATCGCGCCGAGGCGGGGGGCGGGGAGAGAAGAGAGAGTGCCCATAAATGAGCCGATCGGCGTGCGGGCGCCGCCGAGGATCACGATTTCTTTCATGGAGAGGACTCCTTTGAGGCCATGTGAGTGGTTGCGATAAGATGCAGCGGACCGCAATAAGACAACGTCATTCAGACGGCTGTCAACCTCAGCTCGACAGGAGTTTTCCGCATGTCCCTTTCAGCCATCACTGACCGCCGGATCCACGTCCAGGCGGGCGAAGTACACAACGTCCTCTCGCGCCACATGCTGGCCGACGGGTACGACATCGTCATGGATCTCAAGAAGTCGAAAGGCTCGTGGGTGTTCGACGCCCGCCGCGGCCGGAACGTCCTCGACTTCTTCACGAACTTTGCCTCGATCCCGGTCGGCTACAACCATCCCAAGATGGACACCCCGGAGTTCCGGGAGCGTCTCGCGGACGTGGCCATGAACAAGCCGGCCAACTCCGACATCTACACCACGTACATGGCGGAATTCGTCGACACCTTCGCCCGCCTGGCCGTCCCGCCGTCGCTCCACAAGCACATGTTCTTCATCGAAGGCGGCGCGATGGGCATCGAGAACGCCGTGAAAGCGGCCTTCGACTGGAAGATTCGCAAGAACTTCGCGAAGGGGTACACGGAAGAGAAAGGGACGCAGATCATGCATCTGCGCGAGTGCTTCCACGGCCGCAGCGGCTACACGCTCTCGCTGACGAACACCGCCGACCCGCGCAAGACGCAGTACTTCCCGAAGTTCGACTGGCCGCGTATCGAGAACCCGAAGCTGACCTTCCCGCTCACGGAAGAGAACCTCGCGGACGCGGCGCGCCGCGAGGAAGCGGCGCTCGCGCAGGCCAAGCAATTTCTCCACGACCGCAAGGACGACATCGCGGCCTTCATCATGGAGCCGATCCAGGGGGAGGGCGGCGACAACCATTTCCGTCCCGAGTTCCTGCGCGCGGTGCGCCAGCTCTGCGACGAGAACGAGATGCTGCTCATTTTCGACGAGGTGCAGGCAGGCGTCGGCATCACCGGGAAGATGTGGAGCTTCCAGCACTTCGGGATCGAGCCGGACATGTTCTGCTTCGGCAAGAAGACGCAGGTCTGCGGCTTCGCCTCGAACGACCGGATCATGGAGCTCGCCGAGAACGTCTTCACAGTCTCCTCGCGCATCAACTCGACTTGGGGCGGCAACCTCGTGGACATGGTCCGCGCGCAGCGTTACTTCGAGATCATCGACGAGGACAACCTGGTCGAGAACACGGCCCGTGTAGGCGAATACTTCATGGGCGAGCTGCATCGTTTCCAGCAGGAATACCCGCAGCTCGTCTCCAACGTGCGCGGACGCGGCCTGATGGTGGCGTTCGACCTGCCGAGCGGCGACGTCCGCGACGCGGCGCTGAAAGCGTTCATGGGCTACGACGTGATGGTGCTGTCGTCCGGCCACCGGTCGGCCCGTTTCCGTCCGCCGCTCAACCTCTCCATGGACGAAGCGTCCGAGGGGCTGCGGCGCATGGAGAAGGCGCTCAAAGACCTCGCGTAACCGCCCGGGCTCGTCCGTTGCACATCGTCCGCATCGAAGGAGGAATCCCAAGATGCGGACGATGGCGTTTTTACTCATTCTTCTGGCCTCGGTATTCATGATCGGCTGTGATTCTCCGGCAGAGAACGCGACCGAGGAACGTGTCGAGGACAAGGGCGAAGCGGCAGGCATGAGCGAGGACAAGGCCGAGGCCCAGGGCGAGGCGGTCAGCGAAGGAACGGCCACCAGCACGACCGGTACGTACGCTGCCCCGGCCACCGATACCACCACGGTCACGACCGAGACGACGGTTACCAGCGCGACTACGACGTAGAGCACGTACTCCGCCTGAGGCGCGGCCCCTCACCCGGCCGTTGGCCACCCTCTCCCCGCTCGACGCGGGGAGAGGGGCTACTAATGTTCACTCTCGCAAGGAGGAAGTTAGTAGCCCTTCTCCTCTCCAAGGGGAGAAGGTGCCCGAAGGGCGGATGAGGGGTCGCGCCACAAGCGAGGAGCGAATGAGCCTGGTCAACTGGAGACGACGCCAGGATCGGATCGAGGAGGTGTTCGTTCCGGAGTCGGCTCTGGCCGAGGGGGACCACCCTCGTCACCTGCCGATGTACATCTCGTATTGCGTCAGTCACGCCTTGCAGAGCGGCCTGTATCTTCGGGACGAGTTGCCGCGCGAGGCGCTGATCGCCTCCACGCTCGGCGATTATCTGGGCGAGGTGGACAATGGCGGGCACGCCCAGTTCGTCGGCAACATCTGCTGGTGCGAGGAGCATCGAAGCGACATCCGGGAGGGGCTGGCGATTCTCGGGCTGGACGAGGCGGCGCGCATCTTCTCCGATCTCGAGACGTTCGCGAAACGCACGCCGAAACGCTTTGCGCGCAGTCACGGTGAGGCACACGAGCAGGAGTCGACGACCTACAAGATGACGGCGGCGGGCGCAGCCGCCCAAGGCAACGTCACCGCGACGGTCGACGTCGTTCCCGAGCTCCCGCCTCGCCGGAGAGCAGTGAGACACTGATGCGCCATGAGCTCAGGCGCAGCGTTTTTCATCTCTTATTCACGCGGTGATGCCTCCAGCCGGAAACTCGCAGCTGCGCTTTCGTACAACCTGCCGCGCTTGGGCTATGAAGTCTTCGTCGACGTCGTCGGGCTGCAGGCTGGTGAGAAGTGGACGGAACAGCTCGAGCGCCAGATCGACGTCTGCGATGTCTTCGTGATCCTCCTCTCCGAGAAGTCGCTGACGAGTGAGCACGTATCGCGGGAGCTGGAGCGCGCGCTCGCGCGCAACGGGGAGACGGGACGTCCGCTGATCGTACCGATCCGCACGCAGTTCACGCGCGAGCTCGAAGGGGACGAGCGGGTGCTCGATGAGTTCGAGCGCCTGGAGTGGCAGTCGAAGAGCGACACGCCGCATGTCGTCGAGCGGATCGACGAATCGGTGTCGCACGTGCTGCCGAAACGGGTGCTTTCTCCGCCGCCGCCTCCACGGAGGCGATGGCGCGCGCAGCTTCGCTGGATCGCCGGCGCCACGCTGCTGCTCGCGTTGCTCATGGCGCTCTCGTTCGTGCAGGTGCGCGCGCTCCGCGGCGCGAAGACCGACGAGAACGCGCGCGTCGCGTTCGACCGGCTGCGGACGCAACAGATGTTGCTGCTGCCGCGCCTCTGGCTCATCGGCCCGTGGAATCCCGAGCGGCTCGCGGAGGCGCACTTTACGCGCAGCGCGGACGCGATCGATGCCGCCGCGGCGCCGATGCTCGCCAGCCGGATGCGCGAAGAAGCCGATCGCGGACTGCTCCTCGCGACGCTGGCCGCGTTCAAGCGCGGCGGCTCGCTCAGCGACGCCGCACGCGACTACGCGCAGCAGCAGAGCTATCGTTTGCTCGACCGAACCCTGAGCGGCGAGCAGCCGTCGCCCGGAACCGCGCTCGCGGTCTGGCATGGCGCGCAACACATCGTCATCGCCGAGGGTACACGCGTCTGGTCGTGCGCCGACGGATGTACGAAGACCGAGCTCCCGAACCTGGACGCGGCGGTCGACGCCGCGTTCGTATCGGAGACGCGGCTGCTCACAGTGAGCGTCGACAGCTCGGTGAACGAGTGGGATCTCGCGACGTTCGCCAACCCCATCGGGTCGATGATTCGCGAAAGTACCGGAGTCGCTGTCGCCGCCGACGGAGGCGATGCCGCGATCGCGTTCGAGACGCCTCCGTACGTCATCGGCCTGCTCGCGGACGGCCGCCGCGTCCTCGTTCCGCACGATTTGCCGCGGGCCGCGCGCGCGACATTCGGACCGTGCAGAAGGTGCGTAACGCTCGTCCTCGAAGACGAACGTGCCGTCGGCTGGAACTACATCACCGGCTTACCGTGGCTGCTCACAGACGGAGCGGCAGACGCCGCCGCCACCCGCAACGGTGTCACCGCCGTCGCCATGCGCGACGGTACCATCCGTTTTTACGACGCGAATTCCGACCCCATCGGCCGCCCCGTTCCGTTGCGCTTCGAATCGCTCCGGCAACTTACCATCTCGCCGGATGGAACGCGCGCCGCGGTCGTCCATGACGACGTGCTCTCGGTCGTGGACGTGGCGGGAAAGATCCTGCAATTGATCCCCGCCGGCCGCACTCCGGCGCCGATCGCGGCGGCGTGGGCGGGCGATGTGCTGGTCACCCGCACGCCATCGGAAGTGCGCCTTTGGAACCTCACGAGATCAGTACGCGATGTCGCTCCAGAGAACGCTTGGCGCGAACTGCGGAAGCAGCTCGGAGTCACCATCGACGCCGGCGGAAACGAGCTCGGATGGAATCGCGCCCGCAGGCGGATCGAGTCGCAGGACTGACTGCGCGGGACAGCGGTCGAGAAGCGGCTTGCGCATTTCGGAGCTCGCGATGGAACGCTTCAACTCGCGGTGCACTGCCGCGCAATCCGGCAGACGCGCGAGGAAATCGGCCAGGCCGAGGCGGGGAAAATAGCGCTCGTAACCCCAGCCGCGCTTGTAGATCTGATAGTCGTACGCCTCGTCCGGCTGGATCATCACCGCGACCGCGAGATCCGCGATCGCATGCTCCCACTCCTCGCGCTGATTCTTGTCGCGTCGAGCGATCGCGTTCTGGTAGCAGATCCCTTCGTCGGACCACGTGGCGTTCTCGCGCGCGTTCTTCGCCTCGCAGTTCACGTAGCGCCGGTACGCCGGTTTGATCGGTACTCTGTCGAGCACGACCGGCCCTCGGCGCGGCGTGCCGTCGAGCATGCGATAGGCCTTCAAGGCGAGTTGCCGTGTGTAGACCACCTCATTGACCACCGCGAAGGGCGCGGTGCGGAGTTCCATCGTCGTCGCCACGACCGCGATGCGGGCCGGTTGATTGCGTACGAACTGTTCGACTTTCAGAAAGTCCGTCGCCGAGAGATCGGAGAGGACGATGCAGTCGAACGGCGCGCGCGCGAACGCGCCGGCGATCCGGTCGTAGAGATCGAGCGGCACCCTTTTCTCGTCGATCTCGAGGATTCCGGTCAGAAAAAGGCGCGGGTCGTTCAGCTCCGGACCGCGGATCAGCTGCTTTCGGTGGAGCGCGAGCACGCGAATCGGCTTCCGCTGTTCGATCATCCCTCGATACGCCGCAACGCCGCGCAACGCCTCGGCGGTCCAGAATCCGAGGTTTGACGCCGCGGCGTCGAATGCGATGCAGATCGCGAGCGGCAGGAAGACCTTCGAGATGTGATGCGATGTCATGATCAGAATCTCGCCATTGCAGAGATCGAGACCACGGTTTGCCTCGACGAGCGATCGACCGCCGCGTGTACCTGCGCGCGCGTGTCGAACAACATGCCGACGCCGAACGACACGTGATAGTCCTCCGAAGCGCGGCGAAACAGGACGCTCTGGGAATCGGTTGGATCGTCGACTCGCATGCTGTGGTCGGGATCGCGCCACGCACCAGCGGATATCGCGATCGGAAATGGGAGACGTGGGAAGCGGTCGCGCGTAAGGATCACCTCCGAGCCGCAGCGGATCTCCGTACCGTCGGGCACGAAGTAGCGCGGCTCCTCCTCGAACAACAGGACGAAGTCGCGTGCGAGGTCGGAGTACGTGATGTGATTGACGTCAAGCGCGATCGACCAGTCGCGCTTCGGACGGATTGACAGGCCGAGACCGTAGAACGACGGGACGTTGAAACGCGCGGTCTTTGGCGGCCGGGGCTCCCGATCGGCGTAGGTCACGGTCACCGGAAAACCAAAGCCTTGGCGATAACTCGCGCCGATCGAGAGTCTGCGGGTCGCGTCGAACAGCACGCCTGCGTTCACACCGAGTGAGCTGCCGCGGCCGCGTTGCGTCTGCACGTTGTCGCGCGTAACGTAGTCGGGCGGGCCGTAGAAGCCCGCGGTGCGATAGCGCTCGGTGATCGAATCGATCTCGGAGTCGTAGCGGCGGACGCCGATGCCGACCGAGAGACGGCTGGTTACTCGCGCGCCCGCAGCGAGTCCGAGGCCGGTCACACGCAACCGCATCGCGCTGATGGCCGGATAGTGGCGTAAGTTTGCTGGCGCCTCCTCTTCCGGAAAGTAGAGATCGAAGAAGGCACCCTGCGTGCGTGCGGACACACCGAAGTTCGCGAGTTCGTGCCGGTAGGTCGCGATCGCGAAGTTGCGGAACGGCACGACGACCGACGCGAAGGCGACGTTGTCGATGCGGTTCTCCGACGTGCCGCGCTGAAGACCGGCGATCGTGTCCATCCCCCGATTGCTCGGCGGACCGAAAGCATGTCCGCGATTTGTGTACGAATGAGTGAATCTCGATGCTCGCAGTTCGAGCGAGAGCTCCGGCGCCGGCAGATTCACGAGCCCCGCGGGATTGGCGTATGCCGCAGTCGCGTCGCTGGCGTCGGCGATGAACGCCCCCCCGCGTGCGAGACTGCGCGCACCCGGGCTCGCGAAATTGAACTGAATGCCGGCATTTACCTCGGCGGAGGACTGCGCAAGTAGCGGCGCGGCCATGGCGATCGACAGCAGCAGTTTGCGCATCGCGTTCCGCCGACGCAGTCCCGCCGTCAGTGCCTCACCGCGCGCCGCTTCGCGCCCACGCCCACGACCACGGTCAGAGGGTTCGTGACGCGGATGGCGGCGGCGCCGAATGCCGTCAATGTGTAGGTCTGCGTCACCGCGGGGGCGAACGAATAGCTCGTGACCGTAGCGTCAAGACCTACGCCGATGGGATCGATCTGCACTCTCGTCGCGTGTTTCGTCGACCAGCTGAGGACAAGGGTCTGGCCGCGGCGGATGACCGTGGCGCTGGCATTGAAGCGCTCGATGACAGGCAGGACTGTCGCGGAGAGGATCATCAACTGCTTCCCTGTGAATACGTCGACATTCCCACCCCAAACGCGCACCAGCACGAAGAACGTGCCATTGATCACTGCGTATAGGTGGGAAGGCGACGCCGTCGTCGACGTGCTGCTGCCATCGCCGAAGTCCCATAGATAAGTGGTGCATTCCGGATAGGGGCCGCCTCCGACCGGAGTGACGCTGAAGACGATCGGCTCGCCAGACCAGCAGGGCATCCCGTTCTCAGCTGTGCAGCCGGACGACTGTCCAACCCAGTGCAGCACCGGCTGCGCGGGCGGCGGGCAGTTCTCCTGTGCGTTCAATGCAAGAGTCGCGGCGACGACTACCGCGACGACGACGATGCGCGGCGGAGCGCTCATGAGTGCCCTCCTGACGACCGACGAATGGAATTAGTGGATCGATTGTACTCTTTCGTGGCGTCACGTCGCGATTGTTATAACGACATACGATGCGCGCGCCGCTAAGGGAGCGGTAGCCTAGATGCTTAGAACGCCGGCCTGTCACACCCCTTCACCGCGTAATCATGCCCATAGAATTTGCTCGTAATGCTCGTGTGAAACTCGATCGCTTTCACCGGCGGGTATTTCGGTTGCTCGATGCAGGGCAGGACCTCGAGCACTTCCTCTTCCCAGACGTAGACCGCCATTGGAAATGACACACGTGGATTGCGGCGCTGTGAGGGATCGCGCGGCTTGCTGACGCGGTGCGTGGTCGACGGGAAGAGGTCGTTGCTGATGCGCTGCATGTAGTCGCCGGTGTTGAGGACGATCGTGCCGCGCGGGGCGGCGACGCGGATCCATTTCATGTTGCGACGGTTGAGGACCTGCAGTCCTTCGGCGCGCGGGGCGGGGAGGAAGGTGAAGAGGTCGACGTCCTCGTGGCCGAGCAGGCGTGCGGCGCCTGAGGCGTCGTCGCCTGGGGACATGGGCGGGTAGTAGTTGAGGCGCAGGCCGAAGTTGGTGGCGGTCAGTTTCGCGTCGTAGAGATGCGGGTCGCATCCGAGATATTGGAGGAGGCTCTGCATCACCGGGAGGATCAGCGGCTCGTGGGCGGCGACGATCTTTTCGAAGAAGCTTTTGTATTCAGCGCTCGGCCAGAAATCGCCGCCCTCGAAGGCGCGGCGGCAGAACACCCATCCCTCGACGAGATCGGGATGCATGTTGCTCGTCTCCTTGATCGGGAAGTAGCCCTGGTTGACGGAGCCGTGGCGCTGGGCGCGGTAGCGCAGCTTCTCCTCCAGGGAGAGGCGCGTGAACATTTCCTCGACCTTCACTTCCGCTTCGTCGTAGAGCGCCGGGTCGAGGCCGTGGCCGGAGAGGATGGCGAAGCCGATCTCGCGCAGGGCGTCGCCGAGGTCGCGCGCGAACGTGGGGCTCCGCATGTCGCAGGTGCGGATGACGAAGCCGTCGTCGAACTGATCCTCCCCCTCCGATTCGGCGAGGTGATAGCTCTGGCGCTTCTCCACCTGGTCGTAGCGGATGAAGTCCTGGTTCGTCGCCCGGATGCCGTCCTCCTGCTTCATGGCTGATCAGGATACTTTCACTCCGGCCACGAAAGAGAACCGACCAGGGGCCTCCGGCGGGCCGGCGTGGCCGGCGGCCCTTGTTTGCGCACGGACCGCGCCTGACGCGAGACGCGTGCGTTCGGCCTTGGGCAACCAGTGCTGCCGGCCACGCCGGCCCGCCGGAGGCCTCTCGTCGGTTCTCTCTGCGGGGCAGGTGACAAAATACGGCATGCTCATCGAGCTGGAAGGCGGCTGCCGGGTCACGTCCATGCACGACGGCGAGCCGCAGATCGCGGGCAATCTGCGCATCCGGACGCATTTCGAAAGCCGCCTCTCGCTGCGCGTCATCGAGCAGCATGGCGAAGCGACGTTTGCCAACGCGGCACATGATGAGGTGCTGTACGACCTCGGGCAGAACGCCGGGATCTACATCCCGGCCGGCGTTCCGCTCACGCTGGACGCGAACACCACGTACGTCAGCTCGCTCACGCCTGCCACGCCTTCCGGACGCAAGCCGGAGTTCCTTCGACTCGACGATCAGACGAGGCAGCAGACCGGGGACCGGTGGTACGCGGAGCTCGTCCAGGCCGAGGTGACGCAGTTCGTCGGGTCGATCCCGCCGGGCCGCGCGCCCGATCACTTCCATCTCTACGAAGAAGTGATCTGCATCCTCGGCGGCGAAGGGATCATGCACGCCGGCGATTCGTCCACCGAGGTCGGCGCGGGTTCGTGCATCTTCCTCCCCATCCGCCAGCGCCACTGCCTCGAGAACACCGGCTCAGGAGAGCTTCGTCTCCTCGGCGTGTTCTACCCCGCCGGCAGTCCGGCGGTTCGCTACACGTCGTGACCAGAGGTAGAGCAGCATGCCGATCGCGCTCCAGAACAGCAGCAACTTGACCGCGCTGAACGGGATCTGCGACAGCAGCGCGGCCATGCAGAGGATCGACACGACGGCGAGCACGCGCTGCAGCGTGAGCGGCATCGTGAGCGTGACCTGCGCGAAGAGCGCCGGGTTCATGCGCGGCAGCAGCAACAACGCGAGGCTGTGCAGGAGATAGAGCAGCACCAGCGCGTACACCGCAACGTTCAGGGCCAGTCCGATGCGATCGGTCAGGAGCAGCGCGAGCGCGCCGGCGAGGGTGAAGGTCAGCCCGGCGATCGGCGTTCCGGTCCGCGTCGACACCGCGCCGATCCACCGCGGCGCCAGCCGATCCTCGGCCAGCACGATCGCGATCCGCGACGGCACGAGCATCGTCGCGTTCACCGAGGTGAGGAGCGCCATGAGCGCACCGATCGTGACGATCGCGGCGGCTCCGACCGGCAGGTACGTCCCGGCGGCTTCCGCCATCGGTGCCGTCGAGATGCCCACCCGGGCGGGCGGTAACGTGCCGAGGCCAACCAGCGACATCAGAAAGAAGATGACCAGCGTCACGGTGATGCCGCGCATGAAAACGCGCGGCAGACGGCGCGTGCTGTCGCTCACCTCCCCCGCGGTCTGCGCCAGCGACTCGAATCCGGCGTAGGCGAAAAAAAGCGGCGGCAGGCTCGCGGTGAATCCGCCAAGACCGTGCGTGAAGAAGGGCGTGTAGTAGGAAGGCTGGATGGCGAAGAGTCCCGGCACGATGAGCACGACCAGCGAGACGCCGAGGAGCATGCACATCCAGACCTGCAACCGGCCGAACCAGCGGACCCCGGCCACGTGGATGGCGTAGAAGAAGAGCAGCGACGCGACGGCGAGCACGGTCGGGTCGACGCGCACGAGCGTCTGCGCGTAGTCGGCAAAGGCGCGGGCGAGGTACGCGAGCGCGCCGGTGTACGAGATGATCTTCAGCCACGCCCCGATGAAGGCCAGGCCGTAGCTGCCGAACGTCCGCGAGATATTCGTGTACTCGCCACCCGGCTCGCGCCCGAGCGGCGTGGAGAGGAAGACGGAGTAGGCGGCCGAGGTGGCGAGCACCGCCGGCGCCAGCACCACGTACCCGAGGATGACGCTCGGGCCGGTGAGCAGGAACGCCTCCCCCGTGACCTTGAAGATGCCGGCGCCGATGAGGATGCCGAGGAGCGTCGCGTACGACTCGAGGGTACCGAGGTCGCGGCGCAGGCCGGCGGTCATCGAGGCCACCGTAGCACAGGGCGCTGGTTCAGTGAGCCGCCGGTTTCTTCTTCCCGCAGGAGCATTCGAGGCAGCCGTGATCGGCGCACGTGCCGCAGGAGGTCCTGACCTGTTTCCGGAGCGCTTCGCGCGCGCGGAACACCCGGACCGCGGCGTTGTTCGCCGTGATGCCCGCCTCGGCGGCGAACTCCTGAACAGGTGCTCCCTCGACGTCGATGCGGCGGAGCGCGGCCTCGTACTCCGGTTTCAGCGTCGACGCGAGCCGGGTGACGCATCCGCAGATCGCGTCGTGAATCTCCGGCGGCGGCTCGACCGCGTCCTCCAGCTCGCGCGCGAGCAGCTCGAGCGCACGACCGCGGGCTCCGCTGCGGCGATAGTGATCGATCACCGCGTTGCGGAGAGTGCGGTAGAACCAGGCCACCGAGGACGTCTCGTCGCGGACGTCCTCTTCCTTCTGCAGACTCTTCACGAACGCGTCCTGAAGAATGTCCTCGGCTAGTTCCCGGTCGCCGAGGCGGCGCTCGAGAAAGGCCAGGAACTGGCGGTGGTTGTCGACCAGCTGCAGCGTGAGCTCGGGATTCATGAGCTGCCGGTGTCGCTGTGCGCGGCGTGGACCGGCTTGGACTCCGGCGAGCCCCACTGCCGCAGCCAGATCGACAGGACGACGATCGCCAGCACGGCCAGGAACTCGCTCTGCCAGTTCTGGAGCGACTCGTACCAGAACTGCGGTGTGGCCATGTAGCCGACCGCGCTCACGGTCTCGGACGAGCCGTGGGCCTGCTCCTCCTCGTTGAACTTGCGCGCGCCGCTGGCGGCGTGACCGACGAACGAGATCACGAAGAGCAACAGAAACGCGATGCTGAGCGAGCTCTTGTACAGCGAGAGCCGCCACCCGCCGCGGCGCACCGGCGACGGCGCGTCAGGGTCGTCGCGGTGCTGCTCGGGATCCTCCTCCACTTCATCCGTGCCGTCGTGCTTCTTCGACTCCGACGAGCCGCGCTGGTAGAGGAACACGGTCAGGATGACGTAGAACCCCATCTGCAGGAACTCGCTCTCCCAGTTCTCGAAGACGGTCTCGCCGAACTCACTGGTGCGGAGAAACTGGCCGTACGTCGCTTCGGATTCGCCGTGCTGCCGCTGCTCGTCGTTGTACACCTTCCACCCGGCATAGCTGTGGCCGACCAGGCACAGCAGGAACAGCAGGAACATGACGATCGAGAGGTTATTGTTTTTCCACATTTGTCCACGCTTCGTGTCAGCAAGCGCTGAGCCATGGCGGTCTCGGCGATCAGAACGTCATCCCGACCGTCACGCCGACGTGCTTCCGCTCCACCGCCAGCAGCGTCAGCGACACGTTCCGCAACCCGTACGTGGTCGAGAGGTGCGTGTGCACGCCGTCGTTGATCAGCATCGCCGACCACCCTTCCGCCAGCGCGACGTTCACCCCGAACGGGACCAGCAGGCGCTCCTCGTAGCCGCTCCAGCTCACTCCCGCGTACGGCGCGACGCGCGAGAAGCTCTTGCTCACCGTCGCGTAGTACGACTGTCCTGACGGCGTGCCGATGCGGTCCGAGCTCGTGCCGAACATCAGTGCCGGCCGCCTTTCGGTTTCAGCCAGCGCGCGCCAGTTCGCGACGAGGCCAACCTCGTTCGCGCGCACGTTCCACTCCACGCCCGCTTTCAGGTCGCGCGTGAAGCGGTGCATGACCACGGTGCGATGCGTGGCGCGGTCGATCACGCCCTCGATCCAGCGATGCGACAGCTCCCATTTGTGCGTTTCCGACGCGGTTCCCCGAACCGCGATTCCCTCGCCGGGTCAGCCGGGTCAGCTCGGGACGAGCGACGCTCTCGGCGGCTCGACCTTCATCCCTTCCGCCTGCATCTCGAGCAGCGCGTCGTACAGCTGGGAGTAGCGCTCCGGCTCCTTCAGGAACTCGTCGCGGCAGTCCTCGAACCGGAAGGTGTACGTCTTCCCCTGCCACTCCGTGCTGAAACCCTTTCCCAGACACTCTTCGGGGGCATGCAGCGCGGCCAGGAGCAGGAAGGGGAGGATCACTTTGCGGCGATCTTACCAAAGACACTTTTTGGAGCCGTCGATACGTACTTATGGAAACCTGTTACACTGCGGCCCATGGGAACCAAGCGCGCTGTACCTGCGGCCATCCTCCTGTCGCTCATCGCGGCCACGCACGTGATGGCCCAGGCTCACGGTTCGAACCGTGACCGCGCGCGGCGCGAGATCGGCGACGTGGTGATCTTCAACCACGGACTCGACAGGCTCGTCGTTGCGATGGACACCGACATCACCGGCACGGATGGCCTCGTGGACCAGTGGTTCGTCCTGCAGACGCTCCTGCCGGCTGCAGAGACCCGGATTCATCTACGCGACGCGGATGTCGTGTACAAGAAAGAGTTTGTGCGGGTCACTTCGCACCAGGACAAAAAGGTGTACGAGTTCGCCCTGGAAGGAGCAGACGCGAGCCCGGCGCCGAACCCGCGATATGACGTCGTGCGCAACGAGGGATTCGGTCTTGCGCACAATACCGGTGACACGACGATCCGCCTCTCCTCGGATGACTGTGCAGACTGTGAGTCGCTGACGCAGGACTGGGGCGAGCTCGGAGACGATTCAGGCGCCGGTTCATGCAATGCCGGCGGCATCGGCGCGACGAGCTGCTCGCTGAGCGGCGGCTGCTCCGTGAGCTGCAGTAGTAGCCATTATGCCTGTTGCCGCACGTTGGCAAACGGCAACTCTTCTTGCAGGTGCTACCTGAATCCCTAGCCCGTTACTTCGCCAGCGCCTGCTCGATTGTCTCCAGCATCCCCGCGCGATCCGCTTCACCGCCGAAGCGTTTCACGATCCGGCCGTCGCGTCCCACCAGGACGAGCGACGGCAGCGCGTTCACCTTGTACGCGCTCCAGACCGCGGGCGTGGCCTGCACGACCGGGTAGGTGACCTTCGCGCGCGAGGTCGCTTTCGCCACCATCGCCGCCCGGTCGTCCACCGTGACGCCGACCACCGCGAAGCCGCGCGACGCGTTCTTCGCATGCAGCGCCTGCAGCTCCGGCAGCGCGTTCACGCAGGGGATGCAGAACGTCCCCCAGAAATCGAGGAGCACGACCTGTCCGCGAAAGTCGCCGAGCGAGAGCGGTTTGCCGTCGAACGACTTCAGCGTGAACGCCGGCGCCGGTTTCCCCTCGTCCGTGACCAGGAACTCGTCCGGATTCTTCAGGAACTCGACTTTGCACTTCAGGCTGCAGAACGCATACGCCTTCCCTTTGTGCGTCGCATGCGCCTTCACCGGCTCGAAGCCAGCCCCTTCGCGCGGCCCGCAAACCGCGCAGACGGCCTGCTCATCCGCGCCGAACGCGGCGAACGCGAAAACGAGGAGAAGGAGGAGGGTCAGAGGTCGTTTCATAGGGTCCGGGCGACAGAACGCCGAGGAGGGGCGGCGCATTCTGGGGTTCCTCCCCGCCTGTGGCACGGCCCCTCACCCGGCCGTTGGCCACCCTCTCCCCGCTCGACGCGGGGAGAGGGGCTACTAACCTTCACTCTCGCGAGATGGGAACTTAGTGCCCTTCTCCCCTGCAAGGGGAGAAGGTGCCCGAAGGGCGGATGAGGGGTCGCGCCTCAGGCGAGATCCTTGTACGTCTAAAACCCCGGCATCAGCACGTCCACGAACCTCGGCACGTTCTTCACGCCGCGCGCGCGCAGCCAGGCGTCGGCGTTGGCGGTGATGGCGCGGCCGCCGGCGCTGCCGGTGAGGGTGCCGCGGCGGTGGTCGGCGGCCTTGGCGTAGAGCAAAAGCTCGTGTTTCTCGAAGGCGCGGGAGGCCTGGCCGAGGGTGTCGAGTGCTTCCTCCCGGTTGCCGCGGATCGAGAGCACCGCGGCGCGCAGCGACATCGAGAGCGGCATCGCCCACCCCACCTTTTCCTTTTCGATCGCCGCCGCGTGGCGTTCCGCACGCACGACCAGTGACTCGTCGCCGCTGCCGAGCGCGGCGGCGAGCGCGCAGCGGCCCATCAGGTGCAACCCTTCCAGCTTCACGAACGGGATGCGCAGGAGGAACGCCGATTTCATCTGCGGCCAGCGTTCGTCGGCGCGGCGCCAGGCGGAGGCCCAGTTGCCGACGTAGAGGTCGGTCTGGTTCTCGGCGAACATCTCCAGGTAGTGCTGGAAGTGAAAGCCCTGCAAGGACCAGCGGTCCATCACCTGCCGTACCGCGCGGCGCGCCGCGTCAGGATCGTCGGCGGCGAGCCAGATGATGCCGGGGCGGCAGGCGGGATCGAGGCCGGCGTACAGGTCGCCGTGCATCTCCGCTTCGCGCAGGCGTTGCGGCACCCGTTGCGCGAGCGACGCCAGCTCGCCGAGGTAGACGAGCGAGCAGAGCGAGTAATTCACGGCCGTGCTGATCTCCCACGAAACGCCGGTGCAGTGCTCCCGGAAGATCGTCTCGGCAGCGTCGGCGTTGCGCACCGCATCGCGGAAGTGGCCGAGGTAGTAGCTCTCCATGGCCCGGGCCGTGGTGGCCATGCCGATCGCGTGCTGCTGCAAACTCGCGCGTGCACTCCGTTCGGCGCGCGACACCAGCCGCTCGGTGCGCGCCTTCGCACGCTCCCCTTTCGTGGCGGAGAAGCACGCCTCGGCCGCCAGCGCGCGCGCGATGCGATACGGCTCGCCGGCGTCGAGCGCGTAGCGGAGGTGGATCGGCTGGAAGTAGGCCGAACGGATGTTGTCGATGCGCCCCAGTCCCGTGACGACGCCCCAGCAGACGTCGATGCGCGTGAGCTCGCGCTGCGGGATCGCGGCCGCCGCGCGCTCGACGGCGCGCAGGCCGCGTGCGGCGAGGCGCGCTTTGCCGAACAGGATCCCGGCCACCGCGCGGTTCGGGGTCGAGGGAAGCGCGAGGCCGACCGCCGCGAGGACGTCGCGGATGAGACGCAGGCCGCCATCGACATGGCCCGAGCGCAGCAGGCACTCCATCGCTTTCCTGCGCAGCTCGAGTGCGTGTCCTCCGTCCGTCTCTTCGGCCGCCGCGAGGTAGTGCGCCGCCGCGTCCGCACCGCGGCCGGCATTCGCCAGCGCGTCGGCGAGCTTGCTCACCACGTCGCGTTTCGCCGGCGCGAGCGCGAGCGCCATCTCGTAGAACCCGGCCGCGTTCTCGAACGCCAGCGCGGCCGCGGCGCGATCGCCTGCTTCCAGCGCGTACATCGCCGCGCGCGCGTCGTCTCCCGCGGCGCGATAGTGCACCGCCAGCACCTCGGCGTCCCGCAGCCCCTCCGCCTCCAGCGTGCGCGCGATGGTCAGGTGATGCGTCCGGCGCAGCTCGGGCGTGAGTCCGAAGAGGATCGCCTCCCGAATGCGGTCGTGGTACGTGTCGACCTCGTCGCGACCGGCGCGCACGCGCGTCCGCAGCAGGTGATCGGCGCGAAGGCGCGCGAGCATCGCCTCGTCGTCACGATGCAACTTCGCCGCGAGATTTGCCGCGGTCCCGACGATCGGGCGTCCGGCGACGGCGACGATCTCGAGCAAGTCGCGTCCCCCTTCCGGCAGCAGCGCGATGCGCGAGCGGATGACGTTATCGAGCGATTCGGCCGAGGGGAGTCCGGTCGACTCGGTGTACCGCGACAGCTCGACCAGGAAGAACGGACTCCCTCCCGCTTCGCGCGCGATCGTCTCCGCACGCACGTCGTCCTGGAGCAGCGCCCGCGCGAGGTCGCGCGCTTCGGTGCCGGTCAGCTCGTCGAGCGAGATCTCGTGCAGCTCGCCCAGCGCGTTCGCGTCGGAATCGCGGATCTTCGCGAGCTCCTGGAGCAGCGGACTCGCCTCCGCTTCCTCGACCCGGTGCGCCGCAATGACCAGCACCGCCGGTGCATCCGGCGGCCGCAGCACCTCGGCCAGCAGGGCCGCGCTGTCGCGGTCGCCCCACTGCACGTCGTCGAGAAAGAGGATCACGCGGCGCTCGTCGCTCATCCGCGCGAGCAGCTCGCGCAGCGCCGAGAACGCGCGGCGGCGGAGCTCCTGCGAGTCGACGATGTCGACCTGCCGCCGCCGTGCCTTGGTCAGCACCTCGATCTCCTGCAGCACCGGGAACAGGCGCGCGAGTGCAGCGGCGTCGGTCGGCAGCAGCGCCTTCGCTTCGAGCGGAGAGACGCGGCTGAGGTAGCGCGCCAGGTCGTCGATCAGGCTGTCGACCGCTTTGTACGGAACCGATTCCTGCTCGTAACAGCGGCCGGTGAAGACGACCGTCGACGGCTCGCGGCGCTGCACCTCCTGCAGGAAGTAGCGCACCAGGGAGGACTTCCCCATCCCCGACTGGCCGCGCAGCATCACGGTGACCGGCGTACCGCGCTCCGTGGCGGCAAATGCCGCTTCGAGCTTTTCGAGCTGCACGATGCGCCCGATGAACGGTGTCTCGCGCGGGCGGAGGATCGCCACCGGCGCGCGCTCCTGCCGCGAGGCGAGGCGCTCGGCAAGTGCACGCGCGCCGAGGCGGTTCGCCGGGTCGCGGCGCAGCAGGTCGACGCAGGCGCTGCCGAGATCCTCGGGGACGCTGCCCACCAGCTCGAACGGCGGCTTCGGATCGGTGGTGCGCTTCTGCATCAGCATCGAATAGAAGTTGCCGCTGAACGGCAGCCCGCCGGTGAGCGCCTCGTACAGCATCACGCCCATCGCATAGCAGTCGCTCGCCTCGGTGGCCGGCTGCTCCGCGATCTGCTCCGGGGCCATGTAGGCCGGCGTGCCGCCGAACGTCAGTTTCTTCTCGTACGTCGCGATGTCGGTGGCCAGCCCGAAGTCGAGCACCACCACGCGCTCGGCCGCGGTCACGAGCACGTTCGACGGCTTCAGGTCGCGATGCAGCTTGCCGGTATCGTGCAGCGCCGCCACCCCTTCCGCGAGCTGGCGCAGGGTGCGGCGCAGGGTGGCGTAATCGAGCACCACGTTCTCCGCGCGCGTTTCGACGCGCGGAGGCTCCTGCTCGAACGGCTGGTCGTGCGCCCCGATCAGCGTCGACCTCTCGGTGGTGTGATCCTGGGTGCTGTCTTCGAGGATGGACGCACGCCGGCCGCGGACGTAGTTCAGGAAATCGGAGCCGTCGATCAGCTCCATGGTGAAGAACCAGTCCTCCTCTTCGCCGATCAGCTCATGCAGACGCACAAGATTCGGATGAACGACGTCCGCGAGCGCGCGGAACTCGTTCTTGATCCGGACGATGGCCGTGGCGTCGGTCCCGAGAAGCTTCTTCAGCGCGACGGGCTGCCGGCGCTCGCGGTCGTACGCTTCGTACACCACTCCCATGCCGCCCGCCCCAATGCGTCGCCGAATTGCGAAACGGCCGCCGCCAAGCGTCCCGTGTTCAACCATCAATGGATGGCGGCAATTATGTCACTTGTGGAGCGGAAGCGCCGCTGAGTGGTTTTTTCATCAGGCGCAAATCGTCGCGAGAGAGAGACCACGACCTCGCGCCTATTGGGTAGGGAACTATGCGTGTCCGTCACTCCTAAAGCGGAGTCTCAGCAAGAACCCCCCAATACAGCCCCGGAGAAAGGACGGAGGAATGCCTTTTCGCTCGGCCCGGCGCGATGAGGAACGGAGCGCCATCTCCCCAGGTTTTTCCGGTGACGAGCCGGATGAGCGGTTGCTGCTCGATGCCCTCGGCGGGGGCGACGGTGACGCATTCTGGCGCCTCTGGCTGCGGCATCGGGGGCATCTGTACAACGTCTGCCTGCGGCGGATGAACGGTCTCTCCTGCGAGGCTGCCGATGCGATGAGCCGGTCGATGATGCTCGCCTGCTCGAAGATGCCGCAGTACGCCACCGGCATCGTGAACGTGCAGGCGTGGCTGACGCGTCTCGTATTGAACGTCTGCAGCGACATCCGGCGGGAGGAACGGCGGATGGCGGTCGGCGTCGGGACGGCCGAGGAGCTCGTGCAGCTCGAGCAGGAAAACGTTCAGGAGCACGTGCTGTCGCCGGAAGACATGACCCTCACGCACGAGGGATACGCCTGCATCGTGCGGGCGATCGCCGAGCTGCCGCCGCGCCTGCGCGACGTGGCCCGGCTGTATTTCCTCGCCGAGACGCCGTACGAACGGATCTCCGCGCAGCTGTCGATCACGCAGGCGAACGTGCGGAAACGGGTACAGCATGCACGGGCGATCCTGCGCCAGAACCTGCCGCTGCGCCCGAGGTAGACAGCCCGTTTCACAGCGGGTCCGCCCCAGCCGTCTACAAGTAAAACCATGTCCACCACGTTGCTCATGGCGGCGCTGTCGAAAGTCCGCCCGATGGAGGAGTTGTCCGCACTTCCGCCCGAGACGGGCCTGCTGGAAGTGCCGGAAGGAATCGATCCGGAGCTGGTGCGGACCGTCTTCACCGGACCGCTGGTGTTCTCCACCGGGGCGCGCGGCGAGACGCGGCGCGAGCTGCTGCTCGGCGCCGCGGAGAAGTTCGAGCTGGTCCTGCTCGAGCCGGAGGACGTCACCGGCGCGGTCTCCCAGACGATCGGAGCCGAGCGCCGCATCCTCACGTGGCGTGGAACGGCAGCCACGCTCGACGAGCTGCGCGCGCAGCTGCGGCGGATGACCTCAGTCCCCGCACGCTGGTACCGGCTGGAGGTCGAAGTCACGCGCTCGGGAGAAGAGCTCGTCCCGCTGCAGCTCTTGCGCGAGTGCGGCCGTCGCGACGTCGTGGCGTATGCCACCGGAGCAATCGGATTCTGGACCCGCATCCTCTCGGCATACCTCGGCGCGCCGTTCGTCTGCGCCACCGTCGCGAAATCACCCGAGCCGGGCGTACCCGTCATCGCACAGCTGGTGGCGGACTACGGCCTGCCGCACGTGCGCGAGGTGCGCGAGATCTTCGGCATCGTCGGCAGCCCCGTGCTGCAATCGCTCTCGCCGCGGCTGCACAACACCGCGTTCGAGGCGATCGACCGCCCCTCGCTCTACCTCCCCTTTCACGTCAACCGGTTCGACCATTTCTGGCAGGACATCGTGGAGCGCCACTCGATCGAGGCGCTCGGCTTCTCGGCCGGGGCGTTCTGCATCGTCTCGCCGCACAAGGAAGTGGCGCTGGACGCGACGAAGCTGCGCACGCACATCGTGGAGCGCGCCTGGTCGACGAACTTCTTCGTGAAGGAAGGAAACGACTGGACCGCGGATACGACCGATCCCGAGGGAGTGCTGGTCACGCTGCGCGAGCGCGGCATCGATCCGCGCCTCCAGCGCATCGCGGTGATCGGATGCGGCGGCTCGGGACGCGCCGTCGCGGCCGCGCTGCAGCAGGCCGGCGCCGACGTTACGCTCGTGAACCGCGGCCTCGACCGCGCTTCGTTCGCGAGGCGGCTGCTGCAACTGCCGTTCTGCCCCCTGGACACGTTCTCCGCGCGCGGCTACTCGGTGGTCATCAATGCGACGCCGGTCGGGCGCGACGGGACGGCCACGCCGTTCAATCACGACAGCCTGAACTCGAACGCGGTGGTCATCGACTTTGCGTACGGCGAGAATGCCACCCCGCTGGTGGCGTCGATGCGCGAGCGGGGACAGATGACCATCGACGGCCGCGACGTGCTGATGACCCAGGCCATGACGCAGTTCCGCCTGATGACCGGACAGGAGATGCCGCCGCACCTGGCGCGCCGGATCCTCGGGCGCGAGCCCGCGGATGCTGACGGCATGGTGGCGCTGACGGCGTGAAGGAGACCAGATGGAGTACGTGCGCGACAACGAAAATGTGAGCTTTCCGATGCCGCGTCCGCCGATCGACGTGACGCCGTTCCTCGGCACCTGGCGAAACACGAACGAGAAGCCGTACTGGGTCAGCGGCGTGCGCATCCAGCCGCTCGAGGATTCACTGCTGATCGAAGTCACCGGCGGCACGAACGGCTCTCCCGACGAATGGGGGCCGACGCGCACCACGCACCTGTACGGCTCGTCGCTCGAGTCAGCGGCCGGCGGCGCCTTCCGCGCCTCCTACGACCTCGGCTTCTGCGACGTCGACCTCGAGGCGAACATCAACCAGGGACTGCTGGTCGTGGCGCAGTTCATCCGCATGAAAGACGGCAGCGGCCGCGCCGACCGCGGGCTGCGCGAATTTTTCCATCAGGTGTGAGGTGAGTGATGACCAGTGCCGCAATCGAAGACGTGGTAGTCACCCGTGGCAGCAAGACAGAGCTCGATGCCCGCAGGATCGTCGGCACCTGGCGCTGCACCAACCGCAGCACCACCGGCATCCCGCGCTTCACCATCCGCGCGTCCGGCGGCAAGCTGTATCTGCAGGTGACCTCCGTCCGCGACGGCCAGGACTCCGAGTGGGGCGAGCGCGAAGTCACGCCATACGCCCACGAGTTCGGGTCGAACGAGGTGTTTGCGTTCACCACCGACTATGACTTCGGCTTCCAGCGCATCCACGTGCAGGCGGTGCCGCGCCGCGGAGTGATGGTGTTCGGCACCCTCACCGACTTCACCGACGACAGCGGCCGCATCGGCGGCTTCGTCCGGGAGTTCTACTACCGGGACCGTTCATGACTGCCCTCGACCCGATGACCGCCGCCGCGACAGAGCTCGGCATCGCCGGGATGTATCTCGACCATGCGCAGCGCGACCTCGTGGCGCGCGCACGCACGCTGGCGAAGGAAAAGCTCGCACCGCGCGCGGCGCACTACGACGCCACCGCCACGTTCCCGCTCGAGAGCTTCCGCGATCTCTTCGACGCCGGCCTCGGCGCGGCGTGCATTCCGCGCACGCACGGCGGCCTCGGACTGGGGCCGTTCCGCGGCGACGTCTTCACGCTCTGGATGCTGACCAAGGAGATCGCCAAGGCCGATCTCTCCCTCGCCCGCTGCTGGGAAGGGCACATGAATTCCCTCGTGCTGATCGATGGCGCGGGGAACGACGAGCAGAAAGAGCGCTGGTTCCGCGGCGTCGTCGACCGCGGCGAGACCTGGGTGGCGTGGAGCGGTGAGCCGCAGTCGCGCGCGCCCGAGGAGAAGACCCGCTTCGGAACGTACGCGGAGCGCGTCGAGGGCGGCTGGCGCCTGACCGGCGTGAAAGCCTTCGCCACCAGCGCGGGGGGCGCGGACTGGGCCATCCTCCTCGTCAACACCTCCGGCCCCGGCGGCGCGCGCCACGCCGGTGGAAACGCCGACGACCTGATGCTGATGGCGTGCGACCTGCGCGATCCGTCGGTCTCGGTCGACGGCTCATGGTGGGACCCGATCGGCATGCGCGCCACCGTGAGCCACGCCGTCCGCTTCGACGGGACGTTCATCCCCGATACGAACCTGATCGGCTATCCGGGACAGTACCTGCGCGAAGGGTGGCAGACCTGTTTCGCGCCGCATTACGCGGCCGCGTTCACCGGTGCGGCGGAGGCGGCGTTCGACTACGCGGTCGAGTACATCCGCGTCCAGAACAAGGCGGACGATCCGTACGTGCAGCACCACGTCGCGAAGATGGCGGTCAATGTCTCGACCTCGCATCTCTGGCTGCGCCACGTGGCGACGCTGTGGGAGACGAAGAACTTCGCCGAGGCGCAGATCGCCGGCAGCCGCGTGCGGCATGTCGCCGAGCACATGGCGGAGGAGACGGTGCAGCATTGCGTCCGCGCATGCGGCGCCCGTTGCCTGAACCGCCCCAGTCCCATCGAGCGCATCCTGCGCGACCTCTCGCTCTACATCCGTCACGACAACGACGATCAGGTGCTGGCCACGATCGGCCGCGCCGTCCTGGGGAAAGCTTTCGACGCATCCTTTTACAAACCCTGACTGACCGACCACTGGAGGTTGAAGACCGATGATCCCGGCGCCGCTGCGCTTCCACTGGAGCATGTCGTCGGCCGCGGATCCGAACCGCCGGACGCAGGCGCGCTCGACGCTCTCGGCCGCGCCGGACTTCGACATCCTGCTCCGGTTCTGCGTCCAGGCGGAGGAGTGCGGGATCGATTCGCTGCTCACCGCGTACGGCTCCTACCGTCCCGACCCGATCGCGATGGCCGCGGCCCTCGGCGTGAAGACGTCGAAGATCAAGTTCATGATCGCGATCCGCTCCGGAGTGACCGCTCCCGCGCACTTCGTGCAGCAGGTCAACACTGTCTCCGCCCTGACGAACGGGCGCGTCTGCCTGAACATCGTCAACGGCCACACGCCCGACGAACTGGCGAACTTCGGCGACTTCCTCGACCACGGAGAGCGCTACGCGCGGACCGACGAGTTCCTCGCGGTCTGCAACGCGTTCTGGCATCGCGGTGAAGGGGTCGTGAACTTTGAAGGGCAGCACTTCCGCGTCCGGAACGGCCGCCTCGGCAGCCGCTTCATCTCCCCCGACGGACGCAACGCGCCGGAGATCTTCGTCGGCGGCAACTCGACACAAGCGGAGGAGACGGTGATCCGCCACGCCGACTGCCTCTGGCGCTTCCCCGACGTCATCCCTGTCGTCGAAGGCAGCGCCGCACGCGTGGCCGCGGCGGGGAAGGAGACGGGACTGATCGTCTCCGTCATCGCCCGTCCCTCGCACGAAGAAGCAGTCGCGGAGGCAGACGCGCTGATCTCCGCGCTCGAGCCGACGGCGAAGCAGGTCCACGAACAGGCCGCCGCGCGTACCGACTCTGTCGCCAGCCGTACGCTGTACGGCCTCGCCAAAGACGCCTCGTGGCTCACGCCCGTGCTCTGGGCCGGCGCGGTGCCGTACATGGGGCCTCCCTCCATCGCCCTGGTCGGGTCGTACGACGAAGTCGCGGACGCGATGCTGAGCTACAAGGCCGCCGGCGTCTCGCAGTTCCTCCTCCTCGGCTGGCCCGACTTCGAAGAGATGCAGATCTTTGCGCGCGAGGTCGCTCCCCGCGTGCGCGAGCGCGAAACGGCACTGGCCGCGATGAGCGCAATAGCGAGCTGACATGGCAATCCGTTTTCACTGGCGTCTGCCCCAGGGTGGCGATCGGCCCGGCCGGCCGCTCGACTCGTCGGCCCCCGATCTCGAGGAGCAGATCCCGTTCTGCCGCGACGCGGAAGCGTTCGGCATCGACTCACTGCTCGTCGACTTCGGCCTCGCCAAGGCCGACTCGATCGTGCTCGCCACCGCCCTCGGCATGGCCACCTCGAAGATCCGCTTCCTCATCGCCTATCGCTCCGGCCTGATCGCGCCGACCTCGTTCGTGCAGCAGCTCAACACGCTCTCCGCGCTGATCGACGGCCGCCTGTCGCTCAACATCGTCGCCGGCAGCTCGCCGGAGGAGCAGCGCAGCTACGGCGACTACCTCGAGCACGACTCCCGCTGGGCGCGCACGGACGAGTTCCTGACCGTCGCCCGCGAAATCTGGCGCGACGGCTCCGCCGACTTCGAAGGAGAGCACTATCGGGTCGAGCGCGCCGCGGTGCGCACCGCGTTCGTGGCAAGCGACGGCCGGCGTGCACCGGAGATCTACGTCGGCGGCTCGTCGGAAGGCGCGCGCGAAGTGGCCGCGAAGCACGCCACGTGCTGGCTCATGCCGGCCGATGCGCCCGCACGCGTGGCCACGCAGATCGCCCCCATGCTGCGCCGCGGCGTCGAAGCAGGCATCCGCTCGATGATTTTCGCTCGCGCCACGCGCGAAGAAGCGATCGCCGCCGCGCATGCGTATCGCGACCTCGGCTCCCCGAAAGCCGCGCCGACGAACGGCATCGACTCGCAGATGATCCTCCGCGCCTACGAGCGCGCGGCCGATGAATGGCTGACGCCCTGGCTCTGGACCGGCGCGATGGCCGCACATGGAACGATGTCCATCGCCATCGTCGGCTCCTACGACGAAGTCGCGGACGCGCTCCTCTCGTACCACGCCGCCGGCGTCACGCAGTTCATCCTCTCCGGCCATCCGAAGCGGGAGGAACTGCAGATCTTCGGCAGCGAAGTCCTGGGCCGCGTGCGCGAGCGCGAGGCCGTGGCGGTGGCATCGTGACGTTCCGGATCATCACCAACTGCGGCCCGGCCGAGGCGTACATCGCGAGGTGCATCGCTTCGGTGCAGGAGCAGACCGTGCGCGACTGGACGTGCACCATCACCATCGATCCGTGCGGCGACGCCACGTACGACCGCGCCGTGATCGCGGCCGCGGGCGACCCGCGTTTTCACATCCGCGTCAACGAAGAGCGCCGCTGGGCGATGCACAACCTCGTCAGCGGCATCGGACGCAGCGGCGCCGGCGAGGAAGACGTGATCGTCACGCTCGACGGAGACGACCGCTTCGCCACACCACGCGCCCTGCAGGTCATCGGCGACACGTACCGCCGCTCCGACTGCTGGATGACGTACGGATCGTGGGTCGCCGAAGGGGTGGACGAGTCGTGGCCGGTGCATACGCGCGGCAGCTGGGAAGGGTATCCCGACGGGACCAGCGACTTCCGCTCGGGCATGTGGCTCGGCACCGCGGTCCGCACGTTCAGGAAATGGCTGTGGGACCTGGTGGATGACGCCGACCTGCGCGACGAAGACGGCGAGTACTACCGCATCGTCGAAGACCAGGCCTGCATGATCCCGATGCTGGAGATGGCGACCACGCGGCGGGCGCGCCACATCGCCGACATTCTCCTGGTCTACAACCGCGCGAACCCGCAAGCCGTGGGGAGGGTGATGCATGGCGAGATGCTCGCCACCACCGAGCGGATCCGCGCCCGGCGCCCCTACGCGCCGCTCCCCGGCAAACCAACGCACCCGCTCCACACGCGGCATGTCGCCGCGTGGCAACACCCCGGTCCGGATGAATGGGAGGCACAGTGGCAACAGGAAAGAGCAGCAAAACGAGCAGTACGTCCGCAACCCCCGGAAGCACCGTAACGGTCGTCGTCGCCCGCACGGTCGCCGAACAGATGTATCTCGCCCTCGCCAAGGCGCTCGCCGGCGGCGGCGGGAAGAAGAAGAAAAAAGGCGGTGTGAACGGCAAGGGCGGAAAAGGCGGCGGCAAGGGCGGCGGCAAGACCACCGGCGGCAAGACCGCGACCCGCGGCACGGGCGGAAAGACGTCAACCCGCGCCACGGGCGGCAAACCTGCCGGCGGCAGCAAGAGCAGCTCCGGCAGCAGCAAGAGTTCGACGAGCTCCAGCCGGTACAAGGGCGGCAAGGGCTCGCGCTGACGCGTATTGCCGGTGACGCCAAAGCCACAGACGGAACGGCGCCGCAAGGCGCCGTTCCCCCGCGCGACCGCGTCGGCCCGCCTGCAGCGGATCGTGCGCGCGACGCTCGGCAGTGCCGGTGCCGCACGCGGCACGGAGCTGCTCGCGCGTCTGCTCGCACGAAGGACGCACGACCCCGCGTTCGCGGCGGAGCTGATGGAGATCGCGCGAGGCTCACGCGGAGACGCGTGGCCGGTGCGAAGGCTCGCCTGCCTCGCGCTCGAGCATGAGCTGCTGCGCATCGCTGGTCCGGACGACCTGCTCGCGCTTCTGAGCGGCCTCGGCCTGCTCACCGACACGTGCGAGTACGTGCGCCGTTTCGTGCTGCAGGAAGGGTATTCGACCGTCACCGTGCTGCAGTTCGCGGGAGAGCTGCGGCAGCGCATCGCGCGGCACGAGCACGTCCACGCCGCGCTGGCCCGCGCTCCGCTCCGCGGCGCCGCCGACTTCCTCGCACATTCGCTGCACGAGTGCCACCTCGCTCTGGCGCGCTACCTTCTCTCCCCCGAGGAGGTCGTACGCGAGATCGTGGAGCAGGTCCGCACCACCGCCGGCCTGCCGTATCTCCCGAAGACCGATCCCTACAACATCGGCGAGGCGAAGCGCGCCATCGAGTCGCTCCCTCCCTACGAGCGCAGGATCCTGCAACTGCTGATGGACGAGCCGGTCATCTACTGGGTGGCCGACCAGACGCCATCCACCCTGCACTCGCTGGTCGAATATCCGATCGGCACGGTCGTCCTGATCGTCAAGCCGCCCGGGAGCGACCTGGAGATCGAGATCAAGCGCGCCGGCTGCCGCGGCGAACGGGCCCTCGACTGCGTGTACAAGCACCCCGGCAGCAACAACCCCGTGCCGGTGCACCACCACTTCTGGGGCGGCACGACCGGGCGTCTGGTGCGGTGGGAGCTCTCCTCGGCCGCGACGCTGGCCCGCCTGCACCGTCTCGCGTACGGCGTCGAATCGCCCGGCTCGCGCCTGGTCGCACTCTCCGGCGTGCTCGACGTCCCGACGCCGCGCGGCGACGTGTCGCTCGTGTCGTACTTCGGCAGCCCTGAAGGCTACGGCCCCGGCTACGGCGGAATGCGCGCGGCGATGAAAGAAGCATTGCCGCGCCTCGAGCGCGACCCGATCCATGCCGCCGGTGGAGACCCCGGCGGCTACGGGACCCTCGGCCGCTGGCTGGCCGTGACCTCGCCCGAGCAGGCGTTCGTCCTCGGCACCAGCTCCTTCCGCATGGACCGCATCGCCGCCTATCTCGCCGCCGACGGAGACGACGTCTACTTCACGCAAGGCCTCGGCGTCACGGCGGACAACGCCGGCCGCCGCCGCCTCGCTGACGCCGTCGCCGGCGAGATCGTCCCGCACTACACGCCACCTGCGGTGCCGTTCCGCTCCTACCGCCAGTACGTCGACGCCCTCTATGCCGCGAACCGCGAGCAGCTCGACGCGACCTACCTCGACGTGATGGCGCAGGTCGGCCACTACTTCGGCTTCTACAGCGCCTTGCGCATGTGGAGCGAGGGAGAATCGTTCGTCACGCGCAACGTCGGCCTGCGCAACATCTTCACCGGCGGCGACTGGAAGGTGCGGGTCCTCTTCGCCGACCACGATTCGGTCTCCCTCCCCGGCCGCGATTACGACCTGTGGGACCCTGGCGCGACCTTCCACGGCCTCCGCCACGACATGGTCCACGTCCTCGGCGGCCGGGCCGGCGTCCGCACGGTCCCGGGCGAAGCCGCCACCATCCGCGCCATCTACCGCGTCACTCCAGCCGTCGCCGAAGCCGGCCTGCGCGCCTTCCGCATGTCCTGCCGCGACTCGTACTTTCACGCCCACGACGCCGTCGAAACGAACGACCCCCTCCGCCGCATGTTCACCCGCGGCTTCGTCAAAGAGCTCCGCGACTGGGACGACCTGGTTCGCGGCTGGACGGACGCCCGGGAGCAAGACGCCGTAGACCACTGGCGCGACGAGGCAGTCGCGATGCTGCGCGAGCGCGGGTATTCGAAGGGGCGGGCGGCGGGCCTGGTGGAAGGATTACTCAGGAACGCGGCGGATGTGGAGAGGTATACGTTTCTTTATCGGCCGGAATTGGTGGGGTGAACGCCCGGCGCTGCTGACCACCCGCATGGTGTTGTCCGGACTGGCCGGCTCTTCCTGTCCTTCCTCTTACTGGCGTGCTAAGGCACGTCCATACCGGCATGCGGAACTTCCGCCGGCGAGAGTGGTTGTCCGGTACTGCTGACGACCTGCTTCCAGAACATCCCTTGAACGGGGATGCTCTTCTGTCTTCCGCCAACCTGACGAAGCGGCACCAATACGAATTCCGACAGCCACTGAGAAATCATGAAGTCGGTATAGCCAGCCAGCGCGTTATCGACGGCAAGCGCCCCAAGCCGCTCACAGAAAATGTGATCGTGTGCGTTGGCCGACACCGCGCGGATGTGATGCCTCGGCTGGTTGATGAACGTCTGTACAGACTGACCGTGTGCATCCACCACGCGCTCTTCCATGAGCGCGGCCAGTTGCGCGACGAATGTGGCCTTCTTGACTGCCACATCCTTGAGAACCACAGATTTCTCTTGCAGAGCGGTCGCAACGCCTTCCGCCACAACAACCACGCCATGAGGCTCGTGTGGCTCGCGCTGCACCAGACGCTCGATATGCTGTACACACTCTTCCAGGTATACCTGCGCCTGATCACCCGAGAGCAAATTAAAGACTTCCGGGATCAGGACAAGATCCACATGGCCACTTGCAAGAGCGGCATTCGCGGCGACGAAACCCGACTCCGCTCCGAACAACTCGACGACGCATATCCGCCGTGTCGATTCGGCTTCGCGGCTCAGAATATTGATGACACGAGTCGCCTGCTCGACCGCGGTATTAAAACCGAAGGACTGCCATACCCAGAGAACATCGTTGTCCATCGTTTTCGGAATGCCGACGATGCTCTGATTCGGATTTGCGAGAGCTATATGATGCGCGACTCCCAGAGAACCGTCCCCTCCGATGACGTAGAGGATGTCGATCTGGTTATGCCGAAGATTCCTGGAGATGACTTCGACCATTCTCGCGATCGACTCGGCGCCTTTCTTGCCCTCGTGGTGATAGCGAACGTTTCCGAGCTTGGAGCCACCATAGTCCAACCACTCTTCGGTCTTGAACGGCTCCAGATCGACGTGATTCCCTGCGAGGTTACAGAGCCCGCGGAAACTGTTGTAAACACCCAGCACCTTTCCGTGAGCGCGATCGAGAGAGTAGGTGCGTATGTGCCGTTTCACGATGCTGTGAATGACGACATGGAGACCGGGCGCCAAGCCTCCCGTCGTTACGATCGCCGCCCTGACCCGTTGCGGATTGAAGCGCAGAGCCGCGCGCGGACCTGCTTCCATGAAGGACGGAAACGGAATCTGGGCCTTTTCGAACTCACGGAGCAACTCGACATCTGCAATGACCGCTTTTCTGGCCGCAGGGTCTCGATACAACCCCAGAACATGCTCGGTGACCGGATTGGAATGTTCAGCACGAGAAACGAGATCGATGTCGGTCTCGAACGGACGGTGCTCGCGCGCGTGCTGCTTCAGGATGAAGCGCTCGCTCGTCATGCGTCCGAAATCAACGACTCTATCTGCCATGTTGCTCTTATTGAAGGACTTACCAACAATATGTGACCCTAGAAGAGTGTTGTCCAGCGGTGAAAGTTGGAACTCCCGCGGACACCTACAGGTCGTTGTAGCCGCGCATGTAGTCCGCGTGTGTGCTTGCGCCCTGCGCCTCCAGCTGCGCGATCGCGGTAGGCGTGCGGGCCGGCGAAGATGACCAGCGCCTCTTCTTCGGCGCCGATCGCGACGCTCTGCGGGTTCGCGCACCATGTGCGCGAGCAGCGTTCCGTGCTCGCCGCGCCGTTCGTCGATCATGAACGGCAGGTGGGAGGCGATCAGCCCCTCGGCGGACGATGTGATCAGCGTCGCGAACAGTGGGCGCGCGGGTTAGCCGCCGTAGGCGGCGAAAGATCCTTAGCCCCCGGCTTCAGCCGCAATGGCGTCAACTTAAGGTGTTATCTGTCATCCTGGTTGCGAAGATGAGAGGCCTGTTCTGGAGTGCGGCAACGCGAGTTACCGCTATTACTGTTTTGTTCGTCATGCAACGCGAGCAGGGCTAACCTTCGCTCGTGCCACCAAGTCTGTCGCCCGCTAACGCGGGCTC